>Ga0190349_1000024_pt1 | contig 58730 bp, 51 predicted proteins | sample 48721378_MG_FD_179798 | JGI IMG/M metagenome (GOLD analysis project Ga0190349, IMG submission 179798) | Hydrothermal vent microbial mat bacterial communities from Southern Trench, Guaymas Basin, Mexico - 4872-13-7-8_MG | ecosystem: Environmental > Aquatic > Marine > Hydrothermal vents >...
AACTCTAACTCTTACAATAATTTTAGTAACTTTTGTCCCCTACAAACCGACGAAATATATCAATAGAGAAGCATAATTTATGAAACTTATGAAGGTCTGACCCCGTCTGCTGGCTATTATATGTATATTACCCACTTTTTGTTATAGAGCCGGTGGCAACTTGACAAATCCTTTTATTTATTGTTTATTTTATATAAACAAAATGATCATTTTTATATCCCTCACTTTATGATATGGAAAAAATCGAACTCCCCTATGCTAAAAAAAACTCTTTCTCTGGTGTTCTGGATAAAAACCTAAGAAAGCTGGAGAAAAGGCTGGGAATTTCTCTTTCTGTTCGAGGGGATACAATCCTTATCGATGGTCAGCCTGACAAGGTTGAATTTGCCAAGTATTATTTTAATAAAATGAGAGAACTTGAAAAAAAGGGATATCGATTGAAAGAAGAAGACTTCAACATTGCTCTTGATTTATTAGAAGAAGGCCAGACCCAGCAACTGGAAAGATTCTTCCCAGCTCAGGCCCTTAATTTTTCCAGGAAGTCGGTCACTCCTAAAAGCCTTAATCAACAGGAATATATTCGGGCTATCAAGGAGTATGACCTGGTTTTTGGCATCGGACCAGCCGGCACAGGAAAGACTTATTTAGCCATGGCCATGGCACTTTCTTTCCTTCAAAACAAACTTGTCAATCGAATTATCCTCACCCGGCCGGCCGTCGAAGCTGGCGAGAAGCTGGGATTTCTCCCAGGAGATATGTATCAAAAAATAAATCCTTACCTCCGGCCTCTTTATGATGCTCTGTTTGATTTAGCCCAATCCGAGCAAGCTAACCGCCTTATCGATAAAGATATTATAGAAATTGCTCCCTTAGCTTATATGAGAGGCCGAACCTTAAACTCATCCTTCATCATCCTTGACGAAGCCCAAAATACAACCAAAGAACAGATGAAGATGATTCTAACCCGAGCTGGCTTCGATTCCAAACTGGTAGTTACAGCCGATATCACCCAGATTGATCTTCCTCAGCCTAAAAAATCCGGGGTTTTGCATGCTCTAAAAATTCTGTCTTCAATCAAAGAAATAGCAGTTGTCCATTTCAACCATAAGGATGTAGTCAGGCATCCTCTTGTCCAAAAAATAATAAAAGCTTATCAAAAAGCTGAGGCCAAAGCTCAATAAAGCTAATGAATTCCATCTCTTTTAAAAATCTCAACTTTTTCAAGAGTCAAGGTGGACGCGGTTCTAAACAGAAACCTCTTTTACCCTCTCCTAAAAAGGAATCAAAACTGAATCTCTTTAAGAAACTTATTCAAAGTCCTTTTTTATTCCTGGTTATTTTTGTCGCCATTTTATCATATCTTATCTCTTATTTACCCTCAAAATCATTGCCTCAACTGCAAGTTGGGGAAATAGCCTCCTCAGATATTGTCGCTCCTCTTGATTTAACCATTGAAGATAAAGAAACTACAGAAAAAAGAAAGATGGAGGCAGCCGAAGCCGTTCTGCCTGTTTATAATCTGGACCAGAATGTCTTTCTCAATACAGAAGAAAAAATCAGAGCATTTTTTACCGCAGGAAGAGACTTGATTCAACAACCTTTAACCAGCCACAAAATAGCTGATCTCCAAAAAATGTGTGCTGATAAGTACGGACTGGAAATTTCCTCAACAACAGTACGCGCTTTAGCAAAACTGAAGTTTTCACCAATTATTGAAGATAATTTAATTAACCTGATGGGCAAATTTTTAAAGATGGGTATTATTCTTTCTAAAAATCTCTTCATTCACGGCGAACAGGAAAGAGGACTGGATCTAGTTTTAGGCCCCCAAAACGAAAGACATATAAAAATTAATGAAATTCTTGATATCGAAAAGGGCAAACAGTTATTATCTAAAGAAATCAACCAGCTGGAATTAAATCGAACAGAAAAATCGGTCCTGGCCAGCCTTTCCTACCTTTTCATTTCCCCCAATGTAACCTATAACCCGCTGGAAACAGAAGCTCGAAAGAATGAAGCTAAAAATCGAGTGGAAACAGTTTTTTATACCATCAAAAAAGGTAAAGTTATTGTCCGCAAAGGAGACGAAGTCACACCAGAAGCTCTCAAGCAAATTCAAATTATCAACCAAAACCTGGAGGCTAAACCTACCTGGCTAACTAACTTTTTAGGAACATTTTTGCTCTTCAGCCTTCTTTTTCTGACTCTTTGGTACTACTTAAAATCTCTTCTAGCTCAATCTCAGGCCCAAAAAAACTTCTTAATGATGGGGACAACCCTTATCCTTAGTCTTCTTTTCTACAAATTATCTCTTCTTTTAGCTGAGACGTTCAGCCAAAATAGTAGTTTTTCACTCTTAACTTTTAAAGATAGCTATAAATATGCCTTCCCCTATCAATTTGGTGTCCTTCTCTTTTCTTTTCTTACCAGCAATCCGGTGGCCATTATTTTCGCCGTTCTTAACAGCCTTCTGGTTGGGTATCTCTTTAAAGCTAATTTTTATTTCGTGATTTTCTGTCTAATCGGAGGATTTGCAGCTATCTATGGAATTAAATATTATGGCCGCCAGAAAAGGACCACTCCTTTTCGAGCTGGCCTCTTTGTCATAGCCCCAATAAATGTCTTTATCATTATAACTATCCATCTTATTCGAGAGAGAATTGGCTCCTGGCACCTCTTTACTAGCGAACTGCTAATGGGGGTATTAGGAGGAATCTTTAGTGCAGCTTTAGCTTTTGTCTTCTTGCCAGTTTTTGAACACATATTCGGCTTTATTACCCAAAGTAAGCTGTTGGAGCTAACCAATTCAGATCTACCTATTTTCAAGAAAATGGCTATAGAAGCTCCAGGCTCCTATCATCACTCGCTTATAGTCTCTTCCTTAGCAGAAAACGCTGCTAAAGCTATTAACCTGGATCCTATGCTGGTAAAAGCTGGAGCCCTCTACCACGATATTGGCAAGATCAAAAGACCAGAATATTTCATTGAAAACAGAGCCCGCAATCCAGACATGCACAAAGCTCTTAAACCAAGTATGAGCAGCCTTGTCATAATCAATCACGTTAAAGAAGGTCTGGAACAAGCAAAAAAGCTCAAACTCCCTAAGAAAATTAGAGACATTATAGAACAACATCATGGTACTTCATTAGTAAGGTATTTTTATGAGAAAGCCAAAGAAAAATATGAGTCGCAAAGCCAAAAAATAGGAGAAGAAAGTTACAGATATATGGGCCCTAAACCTCAAACTAAAGAAGCAGCTCTAATCATGCTGGCTGATTCTGTAGAAGCTGCCTCTCGGAGTTTAAAATCTCCGACTAAAGCTAATTTCAAGAGAGTCATCACTGAAATATTCAATAATTATCTCCAAGATGGACAGCTTGATGATTGTGACTTTTCGCTCCGGGATTTAAGAAAAATAGCTGATTCTTTCTTGGCCAGCTTAGATACGATTTATCAGCGGCGAATAGAATATCCAGGCTTTGAGTTTGAAGTAAAGAAAAAGAAAAAAACTCCTAAGACAATAAAACCTAATGGTCCAAATAGTAAATCAACAGCGTAAATATTGGGTCAACACCCGCAAGTTTAAAGCTCTATTGACAAGGCTAATAAAATATTACAAGCTACCTAACCCAGAACTTTCTCTTGTCTTGGTTGGTAATAAAACAATAAAAAGACTTAACCGGCAATTTTTGAAAAGGAATTCAGCTACCGATGTCCTCAGCTTTCCGCTTCGAGAAAAAGGAACCGATGGAAAATACTATTTGGGCGATATTATTATCTCTGTTCCCCAGGCCTTTAAGCAGTGTTTTTCCCAAAAACATGGCCTGGAAAGAGAACTGGAACTGCTGACTATTCATGGCTTTCTCCACCTGCTTGGCTATGAACATTCCCAAGGCATTGAAGAGGAAGAGGCTAAAATAAAAAAGGTTGTTTTAGAAGGATACAATGGAAATTGAATATTTGAAGGCGGCAGGCCTGACTCTAAGTTTCATAGCTGCCTTTGTCTTCTCTCTCTTTAATATAACCCTAAGATCATTTTCTAGGATATCCCTCAGCCGTTTCCTGGAAGAAAAAGAAAAATCATTTCGAGAGAAAATTCTCAGTATCTATGACGAACTCAAGATTGCAGTCGAATATGTACGAATTCTCTTCATTGTCGCTTTTCTTATTTATCTCTATCTGGTTTTCCCTCAATCAAAATTTTGGCCCCTTTGGCTATTTCTCATTTCTCTAGCAGTCTACATTTTCTTCTTTGATATTTTACCTCGATGGCTGAATTCTTTAGGTAAAAATAAAATTCTTGACATCCTCCTCCCCTCCTACAAATTTCCCTATCTTCTGGCCAAGCCTTTTCTTTTTCTGGCGAGAGCCAAAGTCTCAGAAAAAGAAGAAGAGCCAATCCATGAAACTTCAGATGGAGAAATTCAAGCCTTTATTAATGAAGCCGAGGAAGAAGGTATTATTGAAAAAGAAGAAGGAAGACTTCTAAAAAGTGTAGTTGAATTCGGTGATACTATTGTCAAAGAAATAATGACTCCCCGAATTGAGATGATTTGTATAAACAAGGAAGCTTCTATTAAAAAACTCAGAGATTTAGTCATTAAAGAAAAACACTCACGCATTCCTGTTTATAAAGATCGAATCGATAACATTGAAGGCATGGTTATTGCTAAAGATTTGCTCAAATATGCTGAAGACAAATACAAAAATGAGCCAATTATCCCTTTAATAAGGCCTGTCTATTTTGTTCCAGAATCAATGAAAGTAGCTGAATTACTGAATGAATTTCAAAAGAGAAAGCAAAAGCTAGCCATTGTTGTCGACGAACACGGTGGTGTTTCCGGTTTAGTAACCATGGAAGATCTGGTTGAGGAAATTGTGGGTGAAATAAAAGATGAATATGATATAGACGAGGCTCAAATTATAGAGAAAGGTCCTTTTGAGTATATCGTCAGTGGCGAAGCTGAAGTGGAGAAACTAGAAGAGATTTTTGAACTCGATTTAGCTCAAGATGAATATATTACAGTCAGCGGTCTCATCACCCACCATCTAGGCCGCTTCCCTCAAAAAGGAGAAAAATTCCAGATTAAGGACCTTTCTTTCGAAGTGCTTGATGTTGGCCAGAAAAGAATAAGAAAATTAAAAATAAAAAAGCCTCATAACCGTAAGACGTAAAACGTGAGATGTAAAATGCAAGATGTAAACAGCAATCTGGAGGGTCTGCTCTCAGTAGGGTTTGCTGTCCTCAGCAGACCGTCAGCCCTTCCTCCAAAGAGCCAAATGTAGTAAAATTTAGCTTCACTTCAGGCAAAGAAATTTCAATGAAAGTAGGTTATGTAGCTCTAATTGGCCGCCCCAATGTAGGCAAATCTACCCTTCTTAACAAAATCCTAGGGAAAAAAATTGCTATTATCTCTGACAAACCTCAAACAACTCGGACCAGCATCTTAGGCATAAAAACTACCCAGAAAGGCCAGATTATTTTTGTTGATAATCCTGGCATCCACAAGCCCCTCCACAAATTGAATAAAAGGATGATGAATATTGTTTACTCTTCGCTCGAAACATCTGACCTTATCTGTCTTCTTATAGATGCTTCTCTACGATTCGGCCATGGCGATCAATTTGTAATTGATACCTTAAAAAAAATCTCAACCCCTATTATTTTACTCATTAACAAAGTGGACATAGTTAAAAAAGAAAAAATTCTTCCTCTCATTGATAACTATAAGGATTTGCTCGATTTCAAAGAAATCATCCCTATCTCAGCCTTAAAAGGCATAAACCTTGATATCCTGGAGGAAAAAATTTATGACTATCTGCCAGAAGCTGAAAAAATTTATGCAGAGGAAGAAATCTCTGACCAATCCCAGAAATTTCTGCTGTCAGAAATCATAAGGGAAAAGCTCCTAAAATACGTCAGGGAAGAACTTCCCTTTGTCACGGCCGTTTACATTGAAAGAATGGAAGACAGGCCACCCCCCAGACCTCAAGGCTTAAAAGGAGTGGAATCTTCCTCTGAAGATAGCCCAAAGGAAAGAAAATATATAAAAGCCAGCATCTTTGTCGAGAAGGACAACCACCGCCGCATCATTATCGGCCATCAAGGCAAGTTGATAAAGACCATCGGCAGCGAAGCCCGTCGAGAGATGGAATCTATTTTAGGAGCTAAGTTATTTTTAGACTTGAGCGTCAAAGTCAAAGAAAAATGGCGGGATTCAGCCAATGTGCTGGATTTAATTGAAGGCCAAAAATAATCGGAAGCATCTTCTATGATGATGTGATGCAAGCAAAAAATATATGCTTCATTTCTTTTATTCCTTTCTTAAGGTTTCTTAAGGTTTTTTTAAACCAATCTTCTATCCGTGTCGTTCATTCACACACCGTAATATTAGGTCTCGGCTCCTTAACCTTTTTTTGAACGCGACCTTAAAGGTCCGTTAGATGCTTCCAGAAGGCAGCCGAAGTATTATCTTATTTCTTGGATAAGGCACATAACAACGTCCCTCTTTTAAAATCTTATAAATAATGGTTAATAATCTCCTGGCCGTAATGACTTTGGCCACATTGACGTTTTTCCTCTTAGAATGCCTCTGGAAAAATACTCTTAGATCAAAATCTGAACGAATGGCTGGCCAAACTGCCTCCACTGCTGCCCATCTCAACCAACGATTGCCTTCCTTGACAATCTTGCCATGATAGAGCCTCTCACCGGAACTATGGGTGGAGGGAATCACTCCAGCATAACTATGGAGCTTCTCGGCTGAGTCAAATCGATTTATATCATCAATCTCGGTGGCTACCAAAACTGAAAAAAATCCACCAAATCCAGGTACAGTGCTAATAAGCTGAGCTTCCTTCATCCTCTTATATAAATCATTAACCAACTTCTCTGAGTTCTTAATTAGCGCCTCCAACCCTTCATAAAGCTCTAATAATCCCTCTAAGAGCTTCTTATCCTCAGCAGCTAAATTTAGAGTTTTTAAGCGTTTAATCCCTCCTCGAGTAAAAAGATCCTTTCTCAATCCTAGCTCATCTTCAATCCTTTCTCCTTGCTGAGCTAATAAAGCCTGAATCCTATTCTTAACCCTGGTCATGGTGGAGACGAAAAATACCCTCTGCCTCAAGACCCTCTGGGCTCTTCTCGACTCAACACTTCTCTTGTGGACCTCAGGTATCAAATTGGCCCGCAATAGATCAGCTAAAATCTTCGAATCTCGCTTCTCTGTCTTAATCTTTGCCCTAGCAATGGATTTTATCTCCTTCGAATGAGCAAGCTTTACCTCTACCCCAAGCCCTTCCAGCATATCTACCATCACATAACTGGCCCGGCCAGCCTCAATGACAGCTCTAATCTCTTCTTCAGTATTACCAATGAATTCTTCTACCTCCCTACGATAATTTAGGACCCTTCCCGACTTTAAAACCTTACCTTCTTCATCCATTATCGTCAGATGTGAGTATTGCTTATGATGGTCAATTCCCATATAATTCATTAACGCACCTCCTTGATAAGATTTTTTTAATCTCTCAGGCAGTCTATCACACAATAGACTCCCGGAGGAGGTGCATCACATCATCATAGAAAATGCTTACTTTTTTACAAATATTCTTGACAGGATTTTTAAATTGTGATTTACTGAAAGGTAATTTTTTTCTACATATTTCCTATAGCGATTATAGGAAATTCAAGTCTTTATTTTATTAAGGTTAAATCCTATGAGAATTAACATTTCCCAGCGAAAAATTAGAGACAGCTTTGTTCTTAAAGTTCAAGAATTAAGTGGCCAAAACCTTCTGGCTTGTTATCAATGTGGCAAATGCTCAGCCGGCTGTCCAGCTGTCTCTCAAATGGACATCCTTCCCAATCAAATAATCCGTTATGCCCAATTAGGGCTGAAGGAAGAACTTCTCCAGTCAAAAGCTATCTGGATCTGTGCTTCTTGTTTTACTTGTAATGCCCGCTGTCCCAAAGGAATTAATATTGCTGAAATAATTGAGGCTATAAGGCAGATTTTACTTCGCAAACGGGAAGATTACATCAAAATCAGAAAACTTTCTGACAAAGAAAAAGCTGGCGTTCCACCCATTGCCCTTATCAGCAGCTTAAGAAAATTTACTTCTTAATTATATGATTTATATTTCAAGATTACTAAATCAAACAAGGAATCATAATGAAGATAAGTTATTACCCTGGATGTACCTTAAAAAGCAATGCTAAAAATTTTGAAGAATCAGCTCTTTGTTCCTTGAAAAGATTAGGGGTGGAAGTTGAAGAACTTCCGCGTTGGAACTGTTGTGGAACTGTCTTTTCCTTAGCCACAGATGATCTGATTCATCACGTGGCCCCCATCCGCAACCTGATTCGAGTTAAAGAAACCAACTCAAACCAAGTAATGACTCTCTGCGCCATGTGCTATAATACTCTAAAAAGAGCTAATGAACGGGTTAAATCTGATCCTGAAAGCCTAGATAAAATAAATAAATTCATGTCTCGAGAAGAAATAGATTATCAAGGTGATGTCAAGGTTTATCATCTATTGGAACTGCTTAGAGATGAAATAAAATTTGAAAATATAAGCCAGAAAGTAGTTAAACCCTTACAAAATTTAAAAATCGCCAATTACTATGGCTGCCTTTTAGTCAGACCCAAAGAAATTGGACTCGATGATGTTGAAAACCCAACCATCCTGGAAAAACTAACTAGTGCTTTAGGTGGCCAGGTAATTGATTTTCCGTACAAAACGGAATGCTGCGGTGCTTATAAGACAGTGGATGATCCAGAGATTGTAGCTGAGCGAACTTTTCATATCCTCACTTCAGCCCAAAGCCATGGGGCTGATGTAGTAGCTCTAAGCTGCCCTCTTTGCGCTTTTAATCTCGATAACCGCCAGCGAGAAACAGCCCAGAAATATCCGGAATTTAAAAATATACCTATCCTCTACTTTACCCAATTAATGGGCCTGGCCCTGGGCTGTCCAACCAAGAATTTAAGATTCGATCTTCACTATATAGATCCTAAGCCTATTTTGAAAGAAAAAGGACTGATTTGAGGAACCAATGGTCTACTTTGGAGATTTAAAACCAAAAAAGGGCAAAATTCATATCATTAAAGACCGCTGTAAAGGCTGCGGCTTCTGTGTCGAATACTGCCCCAATGATGTTCTTGAATTGTCTGATGAATACAATATCAAAGGCTACCATCCACCCTTTGTTAAGAACGGAGATAAATGTGTATACTGCCAGTTATGTGAGACAATATGCCCTGAATTTGCTATTTTTGTGACACTCAAGAAAGAGGAGGAAGAAGGTGAAAAAAGTGAAAACCGACCCTAAAGGAGTTTTAACCGGGGCCCATTATTTAGACGGTGACTATGCTCTGGCCGAGGGAGCTTTAGCTGCTGGTTGTCGTTTTTTTGCTGGCTACCCTATTACACCTTCCACTGAAACGGCTGAAAGATTTTCAGCCAGGATTCCTTTGGTAGGAGGAGTTTTTATTCAGATGGAGGACGAGTTGGGGTCAATAGCAGCTTTAATCGGGGCTTCCTGGGGAGGGAAAAAAGCGATGACTGTTACCTCCGGTCCCGGTTTTTCGCTGATGATGGAAAATATTGGCCTGGCCTGCATGATGGAAACACCTCTGGTTATTGCCAATGTCCAAAGAGGAGGACCTTCCACAGGCTTACCCACATTAACCGGCCAGCAGGATATGATGCAAGCTAGATGGGGTTCTCACGGTGACTATGAAATCATAGCCCTCTCTCCTGATTCTCCTCAGGAGTGTTTTGATCTTACGATTGAGGCTTTTAATTTATCTGAAACATATCGTGTTCCAACCTTTGTCATGACTGATGAATGTGTTGGCCATATGACCGAAAAAGTAGTCATCCCCCCGGCTGAAGAAATAGAAGTGGTTGAAAGAAAATGGTACACCGGACCTAAAGATAAATATTTGCCTTATAAGCTGGATAAAGATGGCATTCCTTTTATGGTTAAAGCTGGTGATGGCTATCGCTTTCATACGACTGGTCTTACCCGTGACGAAAAGGGCTATCCGGTTATAAACGCTGAATGTCAGGATGTCTGTGTCCGTCATTTGGTGGATAAGATCAAAATGAACGCTGATAAAATTATAAAAATTGAAGAAGAAGACACCGATGATGCTGAAGTAATCGTCCTCTCTTATGGAATTACTTCCAGAGTTTCCGTCAGGGCTGTCCAGAAAGCCCGAAAAGCGGGCATCAAGGTGGGCACTCTCAGACTGATAACAGTTTGGCCTTTCCCCGAAAAAAGAATTAGAGAACTAGCTAAAAAGGTAAAAGCCTTTGTTTTTCCTGAGATAAACTATGGCCAGGTTGTTTATGAAGCTGAAAGGTGTGCGGCTGGACAGGCACCTGTTATTCCTGTTCCTCATTTAGGCGGTTGGGTCCATAATCCAGAAGATATTTATAAGGCCATCAAGGAGGCTGTCAAATGAAAGAAGAAGAAAAAATTCAACCTAAAAATCCCATGGAAGAATTCTTAAGGATGGACAGGATTCCTCATATCTGGTGCCCTGGCTGTGGTATTGGCACAGTAGTTACCTCTTTTGCTGAGGCTTTACGCAAGAGCGAATTAGACTTGGATAAGGTAGCAGTTGTCTCCGGCATCGGCTGTACAGGCAGAGTGGCTGGTTATATAAAGCTTGACTCCTTCCACACCACCCACGGCCGAGCCATTCCTTTTGCCACTGGCCTTAAGCTGGCCAACCCTGACTTAAAAGTAGTCGTTTTCAGTGGAGATGGTGATATTGTGGGTATTGGTGGCAATCATTTTATCCATGCTGCTCGCCGCAATATGGATATTGTAGTTATTTTAGTCAATAATTTTAATTATGCCATGACTGGCGGCCAGGTAGCGGCCACTACTCCTATCTCCGCCAATGCCTCAACTGCTCCCTATGGAAACTACGAATATCCTTTTAACCTTCCTTATTTAGCTGAAGCGGCCGGAGCCACTTATGTAGCCCGCTGGACAGCTCTCCATTTAAGAAGAGTTACTAAATCCATTCAAGAAGCTTTAGCCAAGAGAGGTTTTTCTTTCATCGAGGTTATAACTCCCTGTGTCACTCTTTACGCCCGACGCAACCGTCTGGGAGATGGCCTTAATCTCCTCAAATACTACCATGATCTTTCTGAAATACAGCATGGAGCTGACACCAGAACCCTCGATATCAGTTACCAAGGCAAGCTTATTGTCGGTAAATTTGTTGATAAAGAGAAACCAACTTTTCTGGATGCCATGAACGAGCATTTAAGTAAAGTTTTGGGAGATAAATATCAAGCCTACGGAGTTAGTCATGACTGAAATAAGGTTTTCTGGTTTTGGAGGACAGGGAATTATCCGCTGTGGTCTCATTACAGGCAAAGCCCTCTCCATTTATGACAACAAGAATGCAACCATGACTCAAAGTTTTGGGCCAGAAGCCCGGGGAAGCGCCTGCAGTTCACAACTGGTTGTTTCCGAAGACAGGGTGCTTTATCCTTACATAACTCGTCCAGAAATCCTTGTTTCTATGTCTCAGGAAGCATACGAAAAATATGAACCAGAACTGCGTGATGACGGCCTGCTAATCATCGATAAGGATTTGGTTAAAGCCAAACCACTTAGAGGAAAAATCAAACTCTATGCTATACCTTCCACCAGATTTGCTGAAGAGCTGGGCAACAGGATAATTGCTAATCTGGTCATGTTAGGTTTCTTTACTGCCGTCACCAAGATAGTCTCTCCCGAAGCCATGAAAAAAGCTCTACCTGGCCTGGTACCCGATAGATTTCTGCAATTGAACATGAAAGCTTTTGACAAAGGATACGAATACGGACAGAAAGTCTTAGCTGAAGAAAAGGCAAAATCAGTGAAAAGTAAGAAGTGAGGAGTAAGGAGTGACTTGTAAGCAGTAAAATATAATAACTGAAAAGTGAAACATAAAAATCAAGAAATAAGATATAAACAGGGATGAGAGGAAGGAAATGAAAAGGACAGGAGTTTTTGTCTGTCACTGTGGTATTAATATTGCCGGGACGGTAGACGTCAAGAAAGTAGCCAAAGAGCTATCTAAATATCCTGGTGTTGTTTATACCGAAGATTATGTCTATATGTGCTCTGACCCTGGCCAGAATCTTATCGCTAAAGCAATTAAAGAAAAAAATTTGGATAGTGTGGTGGTGGCTTGTTGTTCCCCCACTCTCCATGAATCAACCTTTCGAAAAGTATCGAAGTCGGCTGGGCTTAATCCCTTCCAATGCGAAATTGCCAATATCCGCGAACAATGCAGCTGGGTCCATAAAGACATGGAAAAAGCCACACCTAAGGCTATAAAAATAACCAAAACCATTGTCGAAAAAGTCCAAAAAGATGAATCTTTAGAACCAGTGGGTATTCCGGTTACCAGCCGAGCCCTGGTTATTGGCGGCGGAATTTCAGGCATTCAAGCTGCTCTTGACCTGGCCGATGCTGGCTATGAAGTGGTTATGGTCGAGAGGTCACCTTCTATTGGCGGCCATATGATTCAGCTTTCAGAAACTTTCCCTACCCTTGACTGCTCCCAGTGTATTTTAACGCCAAAGATGGTTGAGGTTTCTAAGCATCCTAAAATAAAACTTCTGACCTACAGTGAGGTTCAAGAAGTTTCTGGTTATGTGGGCAATTTTAAAGTCAAAATTTTAAAGAAACCTACGTACGTTGACCCAGATAAATGCACTTTATGTGACAAGTGCACTGAGGTCTGTCCGGTAGTGGTGCCTAATGAGTTTGATCTTGGCCTCACCGGAAGAAGAGCCATTTATATTCCCTTCCCCCAGGCTATTCCAGCTACTTATACTCTTGATATCAATGCCTGTCCAGGTTTATTGCCGATTGCTTGCGGCAAGTGTGCAGATGTCTGCGAGCCTCAGGCCATTGATTATGATATGAAACCTGAAATTATCGAAGAAGAAGTAGGAGCTATTATTGTAGCCACCGGTTACGATCTTTATGATAAAAAAAATATGGCCGAGTACGGTTATGGTCAATATGCAGATGTCCTTGATGGCCTTCAATTTGAAAGATTGCTCTCAGCTTCAGGACCGACTATGGGGAAAATACTGAGACCTTCAGACCATAAAGAGCCCAAAGAAGTTGTCTTTATTCAATGTGCCGGTTCCCGCGATCCTGAGCTTCACTGTCCTTATTGTTCAAAAATCTGCTGTATGTATACCGCCAAACATGCAATGCTCTATAAACACCATGTGCCTGACGGCCAGGCTTATGTTTTCTACATTGACATCCGTTCCGGCGGCAAAGGCTATGAAGAATTTGTCCAGAGAGCTGTCGAAGAAGATGGGGTCCTATATTTAAGAGGCAAGGTTTCTAAAATATTTGAAGATAAAGGCAAAATTAAAGTCTGGGGAGTCGATACTTTAACGGGAAAGGATATTGAAATAGATGCTGATATGGTTGTTCTGGCCATGGCTATACGTCCTTCTCAGGGAGCCGAAGAACTGGCCAAAAAACTTAAAATTGCTCTCGATAAAGATGGCTTTTTAGCTGAAGCCCATCCTAAGTTACGCCCGGTGGAAAGTGTGACTTCAGGCATGTTTTTGGCCGGAGCTGCCCAGGCACCAAAAGATATTCCAGAAGCAGTCGGCCAGGCCAGCGGGGCCGCGGCCAAAGCCATCACCATCCTTTCTCAAGAAAGACTGTTCCATGCCCCTACGGTAGCTAGAGTCAATAAAAATCTGTGCACGGGCTGCGGTATGTGTGTTCAGGTTTGTCCTTATGAAGCTATAGCTTTAAAAGATGATAAGGCTGAAGTTAATGAAGTCCTATGTGAAGGCTGTGGGACTTGTTCGGCCACTTGTTTAAGGGCAGCTGTTGAAGTTAAAAACTTAACGCTGCTGCAAATTCATGAAATGATAGATTCAGCACTTGGAGGCTGATCATGGCTGATAATTTTGAACCAAAAATTGTGGCTTTTCTCTGCAAATGGTGCTCCTCAGCCGGAAGCGACTTGGCTGGAGTTTCCAGGATGGAATATCCGCCTAATGCGGTACCAATCACCGTTATGTGCTCTGGCAGTGTATCGCCTCTCTATATTCTTTCAGCCTTAAATAAAGGAGCCGATGGGGTGTTGGTCTCAGGCTGTCATCCTGGCGATTGCCACTATATAAAAGGCAACCTATACGCTCGAAGGCGCTTATATCTAGTCAAGAAAATTTTAGAATTCGTCGGTCTTGAACCTCAGCGTTTCCAGATGTCCTGGATTTCAGCCGCCGAGGGAACAAAATACACCCAAGTTATCAAAGATTATGTCAATCAAGTCAAAGCTATTGGCCCTCAAACAAAGCTGAGGAGAAATCTATAATGGTCAAGCTTGAGGAACTAAAAGAGGCAGTCAAAAATATTTTAGACCAGGGTAAAGTCAAATATGTCATCGCATATAAAACAAACCCTAACAGCCTAAGAACTGTACCTTTCTTCATCAAAGATTCAAATGACGTAGACCAGATAACCTGGAATCCACTTTGTGTTTATAACTTAGCCCGGTTTTTAGTTGATGAAAAAAGAAGAAAAGCCAGAGAGAAAAATCCTGATACAAGGCCGGTGGGAGTAGTGGTTAAAGGCTGTGACAGCCGGGCTGTAAATGTCCTTCTCCAGGAGAATTACATCAAGCGCCAAGACGTCTACATCATTGGAGTTTCCTGTGAAAAGACTGGAGTAATTGATGAGAAAAAGTTGACCAAGAAGCTGAATGGCCGAAGAGCCCAAAAAGTAGAATTTGGCCCAGATAGCCAGTTCATTGTGACTACTAGGAATGGCCAAGAAAAAATTTCAGCCGCCGAAATTCTGGCTGATAGATGTCTGGAATGTCAGGCAAATTTTCCCGTTGTTTATGATATTCTCCTTGGCGAAGAGACAAAAAGAAAGCCTGAAAAGCCATTTCAATCAGTGGAAAAAATTGAATCTTTAAGCCAAAAGGAAAAATGGGCCTTTTGGCAAAAAGAGCTGGGAAAATGTATTCGCTGTTATGCCTGTCGCTCGGCCTGTCCGATGTGTTACTGCGATGAGTGTGTGGTCGATACTATAAATTTTGCGGTCACGGCTGAGACTACAGCTGAGGAAAAAGCCCAAAAGATAAAATGGGTGGAAAAATCACCTCTTTTATCTGAAAACTTTATTTATCATTTGGTCAGAGCTCTACATTTGGCCGGACGTTGTGTTGACTGTGGTGAGTGTGAAAGAGCCTGCCCGTTTGATATTCCTCTCCGTTTTTTGAACAAAAAGCTTGAAAAGGAAGCCAAAGAGCTGTTCGGTTATAAGGTCGGCTTCGATCCTGACCAGCCTCCTCTTCTTTCTTCTTTTAAAGATGAAGATCCAGAAGATTTTATATGGTGAAAAGATGGAAAAAATACTGAGAAAAAAAGATTTTCCGGAATGGTTAAAAAAATTGAATGGCTACAGCCTTTATGCTCCAGTCAAAGACGGAGATTTATGGAACTATGAATTGGTGTCCAATCCTGAAAATATAAATCTCAACCACTCCAACACAATCCTATCGCCTAAAAAAATAATCTTTCCTCAGCGAGAAGTATTTTTGGAATTCAGCACTAATGATAAGGGGCGACTCCAAGTTAAAGAGAATCTTCCCGAAGAAAAAAAGACTGTTATTCTGGGAGTTAGGCCCTGTGACGCTAAAGCTGTTACTTTGACTGATAAAGTTTTTGACGGTGACATTATCGACTCCTATTACAATAAGCGGAGAAAGTCAGCCTTCCTGGTTGGCCTAGCCTGCAATGAGCCTCCTTCAGAGAACTGCTTTTGCCTTTCGGTCGGCGGCTCCCCTTATTCTAAAGAGGGATTGGATATTTTAATGACTGACCTCGGAAATAAATATTATATTGAATCTTTGACAGAAAAAGGGAACGAGCTGCTAAACTCCGCCCCGAATCTTTTTCTAGAGGCAACAGCCAAAGATAAAAAAGATTCAGAAAAAATCCATCTCGAATCCGAAAAAAAACTTAAGCGTCATATCAAAGATACAGCCAAGATCCCTGCCATTCTTAAAAATATGTTTGATTCACCCTTCTGGGATGAAGAATCGATGAGCTGTATCCGCTGCGGTATTTGTACTTATCTCTGTCCCACCTGCCACTGTTTTGATATTAATGATGAGGTTATCTCTACTTCTCCTTTGAAGGGAAAACGAGTTAGAACTTGGGATACATGTCAATTTCCGGATTTTACCATGCACTCTTCCGGCCACAACCCCCGGCCTGACAAAGCTTCCAGACTTCGGCAAAGAGTACTTCATAAGTTCCTGTATTTTGTCGAACGTTATAACGATTATATGTGCGTTGGTTGCGGTCGTTGCGTCTCCAAATGCCCAGTAGGGATCGATATTGTTGAAATCCTCAATAAGGTGAGAGATTATGAATCATAATGTTTATATCCCTCAGCTAGCCAAAATAATCCAAATAAAGGAAGAAGTAACCGGTGCTAGACCAATTAAAACCTTCCGCACCCAATTTTTAAACGGTTATAACTTTTCTTTCCGCTGCGGTCAGTGTGCTATGCTCTCTGTTTTTGGCAAAGGCGAATCCATGATATCTATCTCTTCTACCCCGCTAATTAAAGATTACCTTCAGTTTAGCATATTGAAAATGGGTAGAGTCACCTCTGCCCTTCATGAGATGTTGGAAGGCGAGATCATTGGCATTAGAGGTCCTTATGGTAATGGATTTCCAATCGAAGACTGGAAGGGTAAAAATCTGATTTTTATCGGTGGCGGCATCGGGCTTCCTCCCATCTGGTCAGTGCTTCAGACAGTTTTAAGAAAGAAAGAAGAATATGGTCAACTTACCCTTATCTACGGTGCCCGAACCTCAAAAGACCTTGTTTTTAAGGAAGAACTAAAAGATCTCAAAAAGAAAATTACTGTCCATCTCTCTATCGATGTAGAAGAGCCTGATTGGCAGGAATTCGTAGGCTTCGTTCCTCAGAATGTCCTGGATAAAAAACCTTCACCGGCCAAGGCAATCTCAGTTACCTGCGGACCGCCAATAATGATTAAGTTCGTTATCAAAGCTCTCAAAGAGTTAGGCTTCGAAGATGAGCAAATCTACACGACAGTGGAAAATAAAATGAAATGCGGTATTGGCAAATGTGGAAGGTGCAATATTGGCTCCCATTATGTCTGTAAAGATGGGCCCGTCTATTCTTGGGCTGAATTAAAAAAACTTCCTCAAGAATATTAACAGCTAGTTAAACATGAAAATATTAACTTATAAATTATCCACCAAAAGGTCATCACTGTTCAATTCTTGTCAGCTTGTTTCTAATTCAAAAGCTTCTCTCTATCAAAGTCCAATTCCCATTTCCAATTATATAGTTCGTTTTATATCAATTCATTAAGGAGGAAAAGAATGGAAAAGACTATTAACATTATGGATAAAATTGCTGAAACAAGCAAGGGAATCACCACGGGATTAGAGGAAAAAGACATTAAACACTGGGTAAAAATCTACATAATGGGAAGAGCCTATAAAGTTCCAGCTGACTTGACCATTATGCAGGCCATGGAATATGCTGGCTATAAATTTATTAGATCTTGCGGATGTAGGGCAGGATTTTGTGGCGCATGTGCGACAATTTATAGAAAAGAAGGTGATTATAAATTTTATGGAGTTTTAGCCTGCCAAACAAGGGTAGAAAATGGAATGTTTCTGGTCCAAATCCCCTTTGCACCGGCAGAAAAGGCTCTTTATGACATCAATAAAGAAAATTATGATCCTGGAGTACTATTAAAATATTATCCCGAAGCTGCTAGATGTGTTAGTTGCAATACCTGCACTAAATCTTGCCCTCAGGATCTTGAAGTCATGGATTATGTGCAGGCAGCTTTAAAAGGAAGTTTTAAAGATCTGGCTGAACTATCTTTTGACTGTGTTCAATGTGGCTTATGCGCCATGAGATGTCCGGCTGAAATTGTCCAGTATCATTTAGCCCAATTGGGAAGAAGAATGTATGGAAAATATGGAATGCATGAAGAGAAGAATGTAAAAAAAAGAGTCAAGGAAATAGAAGAAGGTAAATTTGAAAAAGAATTCAAGTTGATCATGAAGCTTCCCACTAAAAAACTTCAAGAAATTTACTTAAAACAGATGAAAACTCGTGAGGTTTATTAGATGATTTTTAACTGATAAATGGGAGGAAAATAATGGAAGAACTCAAATTCATAGGCGGTTATCCTGAATATATGCGAGAATCTATAAAAAGGGTCGAGAAAACTCGCCAACAGAGAATAGGCAAGTTACCTCCACAGATGACACCTAAGGAAAGAGAAGAAGTCTTAAATCTTTGTCATCCAGACTATGCTCCTGGAGGAAAACGTCCAATATCAATTGGGCAGAACAAGGGGGATATTGCACCTAATGCTGTGGCTGATTTACTAGAAGCCTATCCATTGTTAGATTCTGATGAAATAGACTTAAAGAAAACGGATTATGAGACTGACATCTTGATAATAGGAGGTGGATTAGCAGGTACAAGCGCAGCTCTACTTGCCAACGACTTAGGCGTTCCCGCAGAAAAAATATTACTTACTAATAAACTGAGGCATGGAGATGCTAATTCTATGATGGCCCAAGGAGGAACTCAAGCTGCAGATAGACCTAATGATAGTCCCGTAATCCACTATATAGATATCATGGGAGGCGGCCACTATGCTAATAAACCAGACGTAGTAAAAGCCCTCGTAGAAGATGCTCCTAAAGTGATAAAGTGGCTTTGTGAACTAGGAGCTATGTTCGATAGAGATGAAACCGGAAATTTTGTAGAGCTTACAGGAGGTGGTACTTCAAGAAAGAGGATGCATGCCTGTAAAGACTATACTGGAATGGAAGAGTTGCGGGTCCTCAGAGATGAGTTTAGGAACAGAAATATTCCTGTTCTCGAATATTGCCCAGCTATTGAGCTTTTAACAGATGAAGATAAAGTAACTGGAGCTGTTCTATGGAATATGGAAACTCATGAGTACAAAATTGTCAGGGCAAAGGCCGTTATCATTGCTACTGGAGGGTTTGGAAGACTTCATATAAGAGGTTTTCCTACTACAAATCACTATGGGGCAACGGCTGATGGAATTGTTCTTGCCTATAGAGCTGGGGCAAAATTAAGAGATATGGACACTGTTCAATACCATCCTACAGGAGCTGCTTACCCCCAGCAAATAATAGGACTTCTTCTTACTGAAAAATTAAGAACAAGTGGAGCTCAACCAATAAATAAAAATGGTAAAGCTTTTGTCTTCCCGCTTGAGCCCAGAGATGTAGAGGCTGCAGCCATAATAAGAGAGTGTTATATAAATAATAATGGCGTCCAAACTCCAACGGGCATGAGGGGAGTTTGGTTAGATACCCCTCTCATTGAAATTGTAAAGGGGGAAGGGGCAATTGAAAAATCATTCCCAGCTATGGTAAGAATGTTTAATAGATTTGGAATTGATATGGTCAAAGATCCAGTCCTTGTTTTTCCAACTCTACATTATCAGAATGGGGGGGTGGAGACAGATCCCCAAGGAAAGACTAATATAAAAGGATTATTTGTGGCCGGAGAAGTTACAGGCGGTGTTCATGGCAAAAATAGACTCATGGGGAATTCTACTCTTGATTGCATAGTATTCGGTCGAAGGTCTGGTGTTTCAGCTGCTAAATTCGTTCTATCAGGCATAAAAACTGGCAGACTTACGCTTGACCATATAAATAGATATATAAAAATGCTCAAAGAAGCAGGCGTAAAACCTGTCCGAAAATCTCCCATAATCCTACCGGATTACAGAGGAAAAGCAGCCTTGGCCAGGATGATTGATATCTTTTAACCTTTATTTTTTGACTTTTATAGAAAATTTTTATATTTTTATATTGTATATGTTTCTTAACTGTAATGAGGGCGGGTTAAGGAATAGATAGATGTTCATAATTTTTCAGCAGGAATTTGCAGCCTCGAGGAAGACTAATTTCCGCTTTGATTAGCAGCAAGGAGGTTAAAATGGAATTTAAGGGTATTGAGAGAAGATCTTGCATCAGATTTACCATTCCGGGAGCTACTGTTAGTTATAAGAAAAAATCGTTACTGCCTTCAAAAGAAGATTACGCTGAAGAATTCTGTCCGGTTCTGGATATTAGCCGCGGGGGTATTAGATTTTTGAGCCAGAAATCAATAAAAGTAGATTCCTCCATTATCCTAAAAATTTCTATCCCTGGAGAAAAAATTCCTCTTGTTCAGAAAGGGCGGGTCCGTTGGGCTTCCTTCAATGTTGGGCACAGTTACAAATACCAGATCGGAGTTCAATTTAACGTTTACGGTGAGAAAAAAGATCAAAATTTAGTTGGTAATTTAACTAAGATAATTGCCCTTGAACAAAAATTTGCCCTTAAAGAAGAGGGAACTTCTGCGGATACTGAAGAATTCGATATCGAAGGCTGATTTCTACTTTTTCTTCCTATTACTCTATCCTTCTACTACTATTTGGGAGTAATCAGCGATTTGGAAGAAGAGCTTACTTATAGCCTGAAGTAAAGCCAGCCGATTTCGTCTTAGCTTCTTATCATCAGTCATAACCAGAACATTATCAAAAAAATTATCAATTATGGCCCGCATTCTAAAAATAAACCTCTGAGCTCTTAAAAAATCACCTTGTGAAATTAGAGGTTGAACATTCTTTTTTATAATAGAAAATGTAGTGTAAAGCTCCTTCTCTTCTTTCTCAACAAACAAATCAGGAACGATCCGGTAACGAGGCTGATGGCGGAGGATATTATTTACTCTTTTGGCTATAAGAATCATAGGTTCAAAATGGGCACTGTTTTTAAGACTGTCTAAAGCTTTTACCCTTAAGGAAGAATAATAAATGTTATCTGCATCTGCCTTTAGAGCTGCTTTGACCAAGTCATAACGATAGCCCTGCTTTTCATAAATATATTGAAGCCGGCTGGTGAAGAAATTATGGCAAGATTTTTTTGTTTCACTTTTATTTTTTTTTAGTCTGTCTCCGTAAACAGTAATTACTTTGTCCAACAGGCGTGAGAAAGAAAAATTTAATTTTTTCTCCAGAATTATCTTGCAAATACCTTGAGCATTGCGACGGAGACCAAAAGGGTCTTTGGAGCCGCTGACTTCAATCCCCAGCCCAATCACACCAACAACCGAATCCAATTTATCAGCTATAGAGAGAAGGGCTCCAGCCAAGGTTAAGGGTGAGTCTTCTTCCAAGCTTAAGGGCTGATAATGTTCATATATCGCTTTCCAGACGGTTGCCGGATATCCTTCCTTTTGGGCATAAAGTCCCCCAATTTTTCCTTGAAGAGAAGGAAATTCACGGACCATCTCTGTCAACAAGTCCACCTTGGCTAATTCTGCTGCTTGAATCAAATCACTCTTTATTTTTTTCTGCCTAAGACGATTAGCCAAGTAAGAGACAATCTTTTTTAGCCTATTAACTTTATCTTCATAACTGCCCAATTTTTCCTGGAAAATAATCTTTTTTAGGCTGGGCACCCTTTTTTTAAGCGGTGTTTTCAAATCCTGTTGCCAGAAAAATTTAGCATCGTCCAGACGGGCTTTAAGGACTCTTTCGTTGCCTCTTTTAATCAATTCTCTAGTATCTTTATAATTATCTGCAACTCCCAAGAAATAAGGCAATTGCTTTTTTCCCTTGACTACGGAGAAAAGGCTCTGTCCCTCTTTAAGAGCCGTGCTTAAAACCTCTAAAGGTAGAGATAGATATTTTTTAGGAAAAGAGCCCAAAAAAACATACGGATATTCTACATCATAAGTCAGCTTCTCCAGCAACTGTTCATCATAAAGAATATGACCTCCAAGACTGGCCAGGTTTTTTTCGATCTGATTAAGAATTATTTTTCGCCTTTCTTCTGGTTCAATAACTACTTTATTGTCCAGCAATAAGGTTTTATAATCATCAAAGGATTTTATTTTTATTTTTTGGGGAGCATGAATCTTATGGCCAAAAGTAAAATCAATGGAGCATATTCCTCCCACAGTGAAAGAAACAAGGTTCCCACCAAAAACAGACATTATATTTTTAATAGGTCGGGAAAACTTTAAGAGCACTTCTCCCCAGCGCATCATCTTCGGAAAAGAAAGGTTAGAAATAAGTCGAGGAATGATCTCAGTTAAAATTTCTTGAGTGGCTTTCCCTTTTTCAAACTTTCTAAGGCCTACATATTCGCCTTTTTCTGTTTTAATAACTTCCAGCTCATCAACACCCACTCCTTGGGATTTAGCAAACCCCTGAGCTGCAGTGGAGGGAGAACCATCTTTCAAAAAGGCTACAACTTTAGGTGGGCCTATGATTTCTATTTTCCTCTCTTTCTGATAAGGAGCTAAATCTGCGACTAAAACCAGGCGCCGACAGGAACCATAGGTCTTTAGATTAGCTATCTCCACTTGTTGCTCAATTAATTCCTGTTTAAATTTGGTTTCCAGCTGGAAAAGAGCGCTGTTCACATGAGAAACAGGCATTTCTTCAGTGTTTATCTCAAGTAAAAATTCCATTTAAATTAGGCTCTGTTTCCAGTATACTTGGCCGCAATCTGATTAACTAAACTTCTAATCTGGCCGATTATCTTCACCCTCTCAGTCACACTTATGGCTCCTCTGGAATCCATCAGATTAAAAAAATGAGAACATTTCAAGCAAAAGTCATAAGCGGGCAAGAGCAAATCTCTCTCGATAAGATTTTTGGCTTCTCTTAGATTCAATTGAAAAGATTGGCGGAGAAGTTTAAGGCTGGCCTGATTGAAATTATAATCAGAAAACTCCTTTTCCTCTTGCCATCTTAAATCTCGGTAACTGACATCACCAGACCAGAATAGATCGTAAATATCGTCTTTTTCTTCCAAAAACATTTCTAGCCTTTCCAGTCCATAGGTAATTTCGATAGGAATTGGAAAAAGATCTATGCCTCCAGCCTGCTGAAAATAAGTAAACTGGGTAATTTCCAGTCCATCCAATAAAATTTGCCAGCCAACTCCCCAGGCACCGATGGTTGGAGCTTCCCAATCATCTTCATCAAAACGGATATCATGGTCCTCAAGACTTATGCCTAAAGAAGACAGGCTATCAAGATAAATCTGTTGGATATTAGATGGGGAAGGTTTAATGATTACCTGATACTGAAAATGTTTCTGGACTCGATGAGGATTTTCCCCATAACGGCCATCGGTGGGCCTGCGGGCCGGCTGCACATAGGCTACTTTCCAGGGTCTTTTATCAAGAACCCTAAAAAATGTATCGGGAGTCATCGTCCCTGCTCCTACCTCAACATCATAGGCCTGAGCCAGATAACAGCCCCGCTTGGCCCAGAATTTCTGGAGATTCATAATCAAATTTTGAATACTCTTTTTCCCCATTTTAAATTATGTTAATCACTACTGTTTATTCTTCCTTCCTTCCTTCCTCTTCCCATTTTAAAATTGGCCGGCGGGCAGCAGTTACTTCATCCAACCGCCTCACATAAGAAGAATGGGGAGCTGATTTTAAAAGCTGAGGATTGGTTTTAGCTTCTTCAGCTATCTTTTTCATGGCCTCAATAAACATATCTAAATCTCTTTTACTCTCAGTTTCCGTAGGCTCGACCATCAGAGCTCCATGAACCACTAAGGGAAAAGACATAGTCGGCGGATGAAGCCCATAGTCAATCAGCCTTTTAGCAATATCAAGGTTGTTCACTCCGTATTCTCTCTGGTATTTATCAGAGAAAACACATTCATGGAGGGTAGGAGTCTTATATTTCAAATGATACTCTTTTTCTAAGCTGCTCCGAATATAATTTGAATTTAAGACAGCCACCTCTGCAACTTCTTTCAAACCCTTTGCCCCTAAGGATAAAATATAAGCTAGAGCCTTGACAATAACCAAGAAATTTCCAAAGAAGCTGCGCACTCGACCAATACTCCGCGGCCGGTTAAAATCAAGAAAATACTGACCATCCTTTTTGTTGACCACAGGCAGGGGAAGATATGGTTCCAACTCTTTGGTCACTCCCACCGGACCCGAACCTGGTCCACCACCGCCATGAGGAGTAGAAAAGGTTTTATGGAAGTTAAGATGGATAGCATCAACACCCATGTCTCCTGGACGGGAAATTCCAATCATAGCATTGAGATTAGCTCCATCCATATAAATAAAAGCCCCTTGAGAGTGGATAATGTCAGCGATTTTTTTAATATCAGCTTCAAAAATACCTAAAGTGTTAGGATTTGTCAGCATCAAAGCAGCCACTTCCTCATCCATAGCTTCACTCAAGGCCTGCAAATCTATTGTTCCCTGAGCATTGGATTTTACCTCCCGGACTTGATAGCCACAGATATGAGCGCTGGAGGGATTAGTTCCATGGGCAGAGTCAGGGATGAGAACAATTTTCCTTGGATTTCCCCTCTCCTCCAGGCAGGCTCTAATGACCATCATGCCTACCAATTCTCCCTGTGCCCCAGCTGAAGGCTGAAGAGTAAAGGCCTCCATACCCGTTATTTCTTTAAGAAGATCTTCAATTTTCTTTAATACTTCCAAATTCCCTTGAATCAGCTCAGGAGGAGAAAAAGGGTGAGGACTGATGAAACCAGCTAAATTAGCAAGTTTTTCATTTATTTTGGGGTTGTATTTCATTGTACAGGAACCAAGCGGATAAAAACCTTCGTCAATACAGTAATTTGTCTTGGAAAGACGGGTGAAATGTCTGACGATTTCAACTTCAGAAACCTGAGGAAAGCCCTTGATTTTTTTTCTGATAGGAAGCTGCTCAGAGATTTTTTTGTTTAAAGGCACATCAAGTTCAGGTAAAGGAAATGAGGGTTTACCCTCATCGCTTAATTCAAAGATTAATTGTTCTCTAATCGGCCCGCTGGGAACAGCTGGCCCTACAATCTTTTTCTGCTTAGCCCTTATGTTTCGCATTTTACATTTCTCACCTTTAAACGGCCTGCTGGGGAACAGCGGGCCCTCTAGTTTATTTTCCAATCGGTCTGCTGCTGACAGCAGCCCTTACATTCTACTATAGGCGGTCCGTTGAGAACAACGAACACTATCGGTTATATTTTACGTTTTATTTTTAACGTCGATTTGTTTCCATCCGAAGCACATAGGTTGGGTGGAGGGTCTCTGGTTTAAACTTTTTGCTATTTACTCCTCACTCCTTACTGTTTATAATGCCTGCTTTAAATTTTCAGCTAGAGTGTCAATTTCATCCTTTTTATGAAGCTCGGTTACACAGACCAGCACACAGTTTTTAAGTTCAGGATAGAAATCTTCTAAATTCAAACCGCCTATAATTTTGTTGGCTTTAAGCTTTGCCTCGACAGCCACCAAAGGCTTAGACAGTTCTAGGACAAACTCATTAAAGTAATTTCCTGGGAATTTTTTCTTTATTCCTTTTATGGCTGTCAGTTTCTGTTGGGCGTAATGGGCTTTCTGGACATTTTGCCAGGCCAACTCTCTCAGCCCTTTCTGGCCCAAAACCTCCAGAAAAATGGTGGCTCTTAAGGCACACAAGGCCTGATTAGTACATATATTAGAAGTAGCTTTCTCTCTTCTAATATGTTGTTCTCTTGTCGATAAAGTGAGAACATATCCCCTTCGACCTTCAACATCTTTAGTCTGGCCGGCAATCCTCCCTGGAAACTGGCGGACAAATTCCTTAAGACAGGCCATAAATCCTAAATAAGGGCCGCCAAAACTGAGAGGTAAGCCAAAAGACTGACCTTCTCCAGTAACTATATCAGCTCCAAGCTCGCCGGGTGCTTCTAGTAGCCCTAAAGATATAGGCTCGGCTACAACTACTACAGACAGAGCCTTGTGTTGGTGAGCAAGGTCAGAAACTTTGTCCACATCCTCAATCACTCCAAAAAAATTAGGAGACTGGCAGAGGACAGCCATTGTTTGTTTATCAAGCTTTTGGCTCAAATCTTCAAAATCCAGGCTTCCTTTTGAAGAATACTCAATTTCTTCAACTTTGATCTTTAAATTTTTAGTAAAAGTCTTAATCACTTGTCGGTAATGAGGATGAAGAGTTCTGGCCACTAATACCTTGGCTTTTTTTTGAAGGCGATTGGCCATCAAGACTGCTTCAGCTGCTCCATAAGCTCCATCATAAAGAGAAGCATTGGCCACATCCATTCCTGTTAACTGACAAATAAGGGTTTGAAATTCGAAAATAAGCTGGAGCGTACCCTGGCTAACTTCAGGCTGGTAAGGTGTATAAGGGCTAACAAACTCCCCTCGCGAACTCAAATAATCAACTACAGCCGGAATAAAATGAGGATAAGCTCCTGCTCCCAGAAAAGATAAATACTCAGGATAGATGTTTTTTTGAGCAAGATTCTTCATGTATTCTTCCAACTCAGGTTCGGACAAAGGAGAAGGAAGGTTGAGTTTTTTCTTTAGTTTAATTTCCTCTGGCAGGCAGCGAAAAAGCTCAGCTGAAGAAGAAAGGCCAATTTTGGCCAGCATCTCTTTTTTGTCTTTATCACTTAATGAAATATAACTCATTGCTTCCCCATAAATTAAAATGAAAAAAGATAATTTATTCTTCTATTCCTTCCAAGAATTTCTCATATTCAGAAGCAGTCATCAACTTTTGCAATTCGGATTGGTCTTTTATCTTGAGGCGAATTATCCAGCCCTGGCCGTGGGGATCCTGATTGACTAGTTCGGGAGAATCATTAAGCTTCTGGTTTACCTCAATAACTTCACCCGAGACTGGAGAGTAGATATCAGAGACAGCTTTAACCGATTCTATAACCCCCAATGACTGGTGAAATTCGAGCTTGGTTCCTTTGGCCGGAAGTTCAACATAAACTACATCGCCAAGTTGTTTTTGGGCAAAATCTGTAATACCAACCGTCCCCTGATCGCCTTCAACCTTAATCCATTCATGATCTTGAGTGTAATGAAAATCATTAGGATACATCTTTTCCTCCTTAAAGACATAAACCGTTAAAGCTAAAAAGTAAAGAGCAAGCAGGCGGTCTGCTGAGGATAGCAGCGCCTACCTTCATTTTGTCTTCAACTTTCAACTTTAAACCTTAAAACTTTTACTCATATTCCTTACTGTTTACTGTTTCTTCTCTTCTCTCTTATAAAAAGGAGTTGGAACTACTTTAGCCTTGGCCATCCTATTTCTAATCTCAATCTCAAATTCTGTGCCGATTTCAGTATACTCTATAGGTAAATAAGTTAAGCCAATACTCTTTTTCAAATAAGGAGAATATGTTCCAGAAGTAACCTCAGAAACCTTCTGAGAATTAATAAAGACTGGATAATGGGAGCGAGCTATCCCTCCTTCTACGATTTCAAAGCCGACAATTTTCCTTTTTATTCCTTCTTCTTTTTGTTTAAGAAGGGCCTCTCTTCCCAAAAAGTCTCCTTTTTTAAACTTGACAAGCCAGCCCAAACCAGCTTCCAAGACGGTAGTTGTTTCATCAATATCGTTGCCGTAAAGCATTAGTTTTGCTTCCAGGCGAAGGGTATCTCGAGCTCCGAGGCCAACAGGGAGGAGTCCGAAATCCTGCCCTCTGTCTAAAATTACCTGCCAAATTTTTTCGGGATTATGGGAAAGAGTGTATATTTCAAAACCATCTTCACCAGTATAGCCGGTTCGGGAAACCAGCACTCTTTCGCCTTCTATTTCTCCCCAATCATAGCGAAAAGGCTTCATTTCTTCTAGATTAACATTAATCAGAGGCTTTAAAATTTCTAAAGCCAGCGGCCCCTGGAGCGCTAATTGGGCATAATCGTTGCTTTTATTTTCGACCTCAACTTCAAATCTCTGCTGGTGATCAACAATCCAATTATAATCCTTATCTGAATTAGCCGCATTGACCACCAGCAAATACTTCTCATCAGACAGGTAATAAACAAGAAGGTCATCGACAAAAGTCCCCTGAGCAGTAGTCAGAGCAGAATACTGAGCTTTATGGGGACCAAGGCGAGCTGCATCATTGGGGGTAAGATACTGGACAAAATCTAGAGCCTGTTTTCCTGAAATAATAATTTCTCCCATATGGCTGACATCAAACAGACCAGCCTTAGTTCTGACAGCCATATGCTCCTTAATAATCCCAGAATATTCAACTGGCATTTCCCAGCCGAAAAATTCTATCATCTTTGCTCCCAGTTTTTTGTGGAAAGGATTGATTCGTGTCTTTTTCATTTTACTTCCTCTTTGAAACTAATTTACTACCATATAATTTTAGTCGATGCAAGTATAAACATAGGGGAATTGTCCCTCTTTGAATTAATCAGAAATCTGCTATAATTAAAAGCAAGTTATGATTAAAATTAAAAATAGTCTAAAAAAAGAAATTTTTAATAGATTAAAGACAAAATATCCTCTTCAACTGTCAGAAGTAGAAATCAATTATCCACCCCAGCTTAAAATGGGTGATCTGGCCTTAACTTTCCCTTTCCAATTAGCTCAAAAAATAAAGGCTAATCCTCGCCATATAGCTCAAGACATAATCTCTCAACTAGCTGGTCTCCCCTACGTTGAAAAAATGGAAGTAGCTGGGCCTGGTTATATTAATTTCTTTCTAAACAAAAATAAATTCTTTTCTGAAAAACTTAAAAGGCTAAAGATTCCTTGTCTTCAGCCAGAGGAAAAAAAAATAATCATTGAACATACCAATATTAATCCCAATAAATCAGCTCACATCGGCCACCTCCGGAATGCCTGTTTAGGAGATACTCTGGGCCGCTGCCTCAAATTTAAACAAGAAAATGTAGAAATTCAAAATTATATAGATGATACGGGCGTTCAGGTAGTTGATGTTGTTTTTGGCTTTATGGATTTGGAAAAAAGAAGCTTAATTGACATCAAGAAAATTGATGGGAAATTCGATTATTATTGCTGGGATCTTTACACCCGGGTAAATACCTATTTAGAAAGCCACCCCAGAGCCCAAAAAAGACGGGCTGAAATCCTTAAAAAAATTGAGCACGGCCTTAATCCAGAGGCAACCATAGCCAATTATGTTTCCCGCCGAATTCTTAAAGCTCATCTCCAGACTATGAGAAGAATTGGTGTCAGTTATAATCTCCTTCCTTGTGAAAGCAGCATCCTCTCCCTTCGATTCTGGGAAAAAGCTTTTTCCATGCTCAAAGAAAAAAAGGCCATTCACTTCGTTCAGGAAGGGGTTAATAAAGGCTGCTGGGTAATGAGGTTGGAAGATGAGAAGGAAAAGGAAAAAATTATAGTTCGTTCTGATGGGACAGTAACTTACGTAGGTAAAGATATTGCTTACCAACTCTGGAAATTTGGGCTTCTGAAGAAAGATTTCTACTATGAACCTTTTAGCCAAGAAGATGGCCAGTTAATCTGGATTACTACCTCCAATCCGAAAAATAAAGCGCCATCTTTCGGCCAAGGAAGTCTGGTTTACAATGTCATTGATGTCAGGCAATCATATTTACAAAAAATTGTAGTTCAAGGATTAAAATCCCTTAAATATTATGAGCAGGCAAAAAAATCAATCCATTTCTCTTACGAAATGGTAGCTCTTTCGCCCAAAAGTCTAAAAGAGCTGGATAGGAAGATTTCTAAAGAAGATAAAGAAAAAACATTTCTTGAAGTCTCCGGTAGAAAGGGATTAGGAATAAAGGCAGATGACCTGCTGGATAGATTGGTAGCTAAGGCCCTGGCCGAAGTTACTAAGAGAAATCCAGATTTGCCTCTCCAGGAGAAGGAAGAAATTGCCACTAAAATAGCTTGTGGGGCTTTGCGCTATTTTATGCTTAAATACGCCAGAAATTCACTCCTAATTTTTGATTTCGATGAAGCCCTCAATTTTGAGGGAGAAACCGGCCCTTATCTCCAGTATAGCCTTGTCCGTCTTAATTCTATTTTCCGGAAACTGAAGGAGAGAGAAGGCTGGCAAGAAAAAGATATCGGCCAGCTTTTGGCCGAATCAGGTATTTCAACTGATATTTTGAGTCAAGAAGAAAGAGCTGATTTCTGGGGCCTTGTTGTTTATGGGGCTCAATTTGAAGAAGAAGTCCTTCATTCAATTCGCTCTTTAGAATTTTCTCATTTGGCTAAATTTGCCTTTAACCTCTGTCAAAAGTTCAATTCTTATTACCATCTTTATCCTATCCTAGCTGAAAAAAATAAAAAAATTAAAGAACTTCGCATCTTAACTATCTATTATGTCAGAGAAATTCTGGAGCAGGTTCTCAAACTGATGGGCATCCCCCAACCAGAGAGAATGTAATCAAACTGTAAATAGTCAGGAGTAAGGAGTAAAGAGTAAAAAGAAATAGTTTAAGGTTTAATGTTTCAAGTTGAACCTAAAAGCCATGACTGTAGGCATCGCTGGTATCCATGGGGTCATACATGGGGTCAGACCTTCATAAGTTTCATAACTTTAATTTTTACAATATTTGTAATAACTTTTGTCTCCTACAAATCGACGAAATACATCAATAGAAAAGCATAATTTATGAAACTTATGAAGGTCTGACCCCACCAGGAGTTGAAATATTTTCCATTTTTTATATATTAATAATTTAAGCTAGATTATAAATTTTAATGCTAATCTTAAATTTTTATTTTTATTCAAATGTATTGCCAAAATGAGCATGAAAATAGACTTATATTTTACCTCTCAAGGCGACTGTGATTATTTTTCATCCTCTATCCATTGGAGAGACTGGAAAAACGTTGGCCAGCCTGAATGGAAGTCACGGCTTTCAAAGGCTGCCTTTCTTTTTTATCCCTGCTTTCGCTTCAAATCTTTTAATCATCTAAGGGAGGTTGACCAATGATTGAAGTTGAGAATCTGACCAAAAAATATGGAGATTTAGTGGCTGTTAACAACCTCAGTTTTAAAGTAGAAAAAGGAAAAATCTGGGGCTTATTAGGACCAAATGCAGCCGGCAAAACGACCACTATGAGAATCCTTACCGGATATCTGCCGGCCACTGAGGGTCGAGCCAGAGTGGCTGGTTTCGATGTTTTTGAAGAGACCAATGAGGTCAAAAAAAACATTGGTTATCTTCCTGAAAATGTTCCTCTTTATCCCGAAATGACTGTCCAATCCTTCCTCAGTTTCGTGGCCGAAATCAAACAAATTCCTGGCACAAAAAGAAAAGAAGCGGTAATCAAGACTATCGAAATAAGCGGTTTAGAATCAGTCAAAGGACGTCTTATAAAGAATATTTCCAGAGGTTTTAAACAAAGAGTGGGAATAGCTCAGAGCCTCATCCATGATCCTCCAGTCCTTATCTTGGATGAGCCGACCAGCAGTCTAGACCCAGCTCAGATTATAGAAATACGGGGACTCATTAAATCATTAAAAGGTGAAAGAACAATTATCCTTTCTACTCACATCCTGGCCGAAGTGACTCAGGTCTGTGATGGCGTCGTCATCATCAACGAAGGTCGCTTAATGGCTTCTGGCTCTTTAGAAGAATTAACCTCATCTTTTCGAAAAAAAGAGGGAGTTTTTATCCGCCTCAGAAAAAGCGGACAGGAAATTGCCCATCTCCTTTCTTCAATTCCAGGAGTTGAAAAAGTAACTCCCGAAGATGATGGTTTCAGTCTTGAATGGGGAAAGGGGAAAAACATCCAGGACAACATCACCAAGTTCATCGTCGATAAAGAGTTGGGATTGGTAGAAATGAAGCCTCTCGCTCTTAATATAGAAGAGCTTTATCTCAGTGTTATCTCAGGAGGTAGAGAACAATGAGAAATGCATGGACCATCTGTAAAAAAGAAATAAAAACGTACTTTACTTCACCTATTGCCTATGTTGTTATTACTGTTTTTTTAGTTTTAGTTGGGTTTTTCTTCTACAGTCTTATCTGGTGGTTTAATTCTCAATCTCTGCAAATGGCCAGAAATCCCTATTACTATCAACAGCTCAACATCAATCAGATGGTTTATTCTCCCCTCTTCCATAATATCAGTATTATCCTGCTGCTGATGATTCCTCTTTTGACCATGCGACTTTTCTCTGAAGAAAAGAAAATAAAAACAGACGAGCTCCTTTATACCTCTCCCTTATCAGTCAATCAGATTATTCTGGGAAAATATTTTGCTTCCTTGATAGTCCTGGTAGCAATGCTAGCCTTGACAGGCATTCTCGCCCTTTTTACCTTTGTCTACGGCAACCCGGAAACAGCTCCTGTTCTCAATGGCTATCTTGGCCTCTTTCTGGTAGGAGCCTCTTTTATGGCTGTTGGTATTTTTTTCTCCTCATTAACTGAAAATCAGATAGTTTCTGCCATCCTTACTTTTGGGGCTCTTCTTTTGTTCTGGATTTTAAACTGGGCTGCTTATTCGGCTGGAGGATTCTGGAAAGGTGTTCTTAATTATCTTTCCATCTTTCAACATTTTGATGACATGACCAAGGGCATTTTAGATACAACTGATGTTGTTTACTATTTAAGTTTCTCCTTTTTTGGACTTTTTCTAACCCATTCTGTTATTCAATCACGCCGTTGGAGGTAACCCATGGAAGTCATAAAAAAATATTTAAACTATATTGCCTTAGCTTTGATCTTCCTGGCCTTGATCTCACTTCGAATATGGCCTTACAAAAAAATGCCGGCCTATATTATTGGTTTGCTCGGCTTAGCTCTGCTTATAGTTTACATTGTCTTCAATTTTTCCTCCCTCCAACAGAGCTTCAAGCGAAAATCATTTATATACTCTAGTAATTTATTGATAATCATTGTCCTGGTTTTGGCCATCCTTGTCCTGGTAAACTATTTTTTGGCCAAGCACCATTACCGCTTTGATTTTACTGAAGCCAAACTCCACAGCCTTTCTGACCAGTCAGTCAAGGTCTTGAAAAATTTAAAAAAAGATATCAAGATTAACTGCTTTTTCAGAGAAAGTAATTTCAATCGTTCCAAAATGGAAAACCTTATGAAAATTTACGCCTACCATTCTCCTAAGATAAAGTACGAATTTATCGACCCTGATAAAAATCCAGGACTGGTCAAAAGATATGATATTTCTGAGGATGGAACTACTGTCTTTGAATGCGGGGATAAAGAAAGCCGGATCACGACTGTCAGTGAAGAAGATATCACTAATGCCATTATTAAAATATCCAGGGAAAAGAAAAAAATAATTTATTTTCTTGAGGGTCATGGGGAAGCCAGTATCGAAGAAACAGGGGAGAGAGGCTATTCTTTAGCTAAAGAAGAGCTGGAAAAACTGGGCTATGAGATAAAAAAACTAAGTTTAGCCCTGGCTGATACTTTTCCTAAAGACTGTTCCTTGCTCATCATCCCCGGTCCGGAAAAAGACCTCCTACCCAATGAACTGGAAACCATAAGCAACTATATCAAAACCGGAGGCCGCGTCTTTTTTATGATTGATCCTCAGGGTGCCCCAGACCTAGTTGGTTTCCTCAAAAATTATGGAATCAAACTAGAGAATGATTTAGTAGTTGACACAGTTTCTCGTCTGCTGGGAGGAGACTACTTTATGCCTGTTGTTAGCGAATATGAATATCATGCTATTACCAAAAAATTCCGCTATGCCACCTTCTTTCCTTATGCTCGCTCGGTGGATATTACGGCCAAAAGGCCGGAGGGAGTAACCGCTGAGGTTATTGCCAAAAGCAGCTCAAATTCCTGGGCTGAAAGGCAGCTTAATCAAAGACAGGTAACATTCGATAAAGATAAAGATAAGGCTGGACCTATTCCTTTAGCAGCGGTGGTTACCGTTAAACCTAAAACAGAAGAAGAGAAGAAAAAAGAAGAAAACAAAGAGGGTAAAAAAAAGACCCCAGCCGAAAAATCATCAACTTCATCCAAAGAAGCTAACCAACCCAAGACAGAAAGCCGGTTGGCTGTTTTTGGAGACTCTGATTTCGCCTCAAATAATTATTATAACCTTTCAGGCAATGGCAATCTTTTTCTCAACACTGTTAACTGGTTGAGCGAAGAAGCCGATCTTATTTCAATTCAACCTAAAACCTCCTCACCTAAAACTATCCAACTTAATCCCAGCCAGGGAAGACTAATATTTTTCGTGTCTTTAATCATCCTACCGCTGCTTGTTTTTATTACTGGAGTTTCAATTTGGATTAGGAGAAGGTCACTATGAAATTTAAAACTACTCTAATGTTGATGATTATTTTTCTGGTTCTGTTGGCTTTTGTTATTTTTTTTGAGTCCAAAGGCAGAAAAGAAGCCGAAAGCAAGGATAAACTGGTTAACCTTTCAGCTGATGATGTTCAAAAAATTGTCTTCAAGAAAGAAAACGAAACCCTCTCCTTTAAGAAGGACAAAGAAGGAAATTGGCTCATCACTCAGCCGTTGGAAGCTAAAGCAGATAAATATGAAGTCAACCGCCTGGCCGAGGATTTCTCTCAACTGCGGATCGAAAGAGTGGTGGAAGAAGAAGTTCAGGCTAAAGACTTAACCAAATATGAAATTCCCAAAGTTGAAATTTCTCTTTTCTATAAAGAAAAGGAACATCCGGTTAAAATTCAGATAGGCATGGAAAATCCACTGGATAAAACCTTTTTTGCCAAAAAGGCAGATGATCCTCGTCTTGTTTTAATTGCTAGCAGCTTTAAAAGCCTTTTAGAAAAAAAACTAATAGATTTTCGCCAGAAAGATATCTTCAGATTTGAAACAGATGAAGTTAAAAGCATTAAACTCCGAGCCAAAAACATTGAATGGCAAGCTCAAAAAAAAGAAGACGAATGGTTTTTAAAAAAACCAGTAGAATTTCTGGCTGAATCAAGCAAAATCTCTGACATCCTTTATTCTCTCTCTAATCTTAGAGCCAAAGAATTCATTTCAGAAGAAAAAAAAGAAGGAGATTTAAAAAAATATGGCCTTGAGAAGCCAGAGTATAAAATTACTTTGTCTATGCCAGCCTCTAATCAAAAAGTTACTTTCCTTCTGCATAAAAAAGACGATACCCTTTACGCGACCACTTCTCTTTCTTCCAAAATCATCTCAACTGATTCCTCCCTCCTTAAAGACCTGGAGAAAAAGTCTGAAGAATTGAGAGAAAAAAAAGTAGCCAGTTTCTATACCTGGGAAGTCAATAAGCTTTATCTAAAAAAAGGTAAAATTGAATGGAGTTTAACCAAAGACAAAGAGGATAACTGGTATTTCCAATTACCAACTAAGGAAGCTGCAGCTAAAGAAAAAATTGAAACTTTTATCCGCAAAATAGAAGGACTGGAAGCTTCTGAATTTATAGACCCGCCTTTTAAGCTGGCAGATTACGGCCTCGATCATCCCCAGGCTGAAGTAAAATTCTGGATCAAAGAAAATGAAAAAAAAGTCAAAGAGGTAACTGTTTTTGTTGGTTCTGAAGACAAACAAGCTAAAAAAGTGGTGGTTAAAAATGGTCGGCTCAACTATCTATTCCGAGTTGATTCTTCATTCTTAGAAGAATTTCCCAAGGAACTAAAAGACTGGCAGCCAGAGCCAAAAGAAGAAAAAAAGAAATAATAGTTTTTTTAATACTAGTTAATTAATGACCATCGGGAAAAAATCATCTGAACTTCTAGAAGACTATTCTCTTGAATCCGTCCCTCCTGAGAAAAGAAAAACCTGGCTGAATTTAGCTGTCATCTGGATTGGAATCGCAGTTGTTATGTCAGCCATTTTTCGGGGAATGATGATCGGTTTAGGTCTGGGAAAAATATCAAGTGTTATTATTTCCTATCTGCTGGGAGAAGTCATTCTCATTGTGGTTATGGCCTTTACCGGCTATATTGGAGCTAAAACTGGCTACTCCACTCCTCTTATCGCTAATTTCTCATTTGGCCGGATCGGGGCTATCCTCATATCTTTGTCCATTGCTCTTTCTCTTATCGGTTGGTTCGGTGTTCAGGCCGCTTTTTTTGCCCGCACTGTTCAATATTACTTGGGTATGAACCTTCCCTTACCTCTTCTTTCTTTCAGCTGCGGTCTTTTAATGATGATTCCGGCTATTTTTGGTATCAGAGGTCTGAGTGCTCTTAGCTGGGCAGCTTCTCCCTTTATGATAGCCATCTTTATCTGGGGACTTATTAAAATGGGTTTTCATTTTCTGCCGTCTTCATCTTTAATTTCCCTTGCCCTTAACCATCAACCTGATCCCTATCCGCTGAGTATTGGGGCCTCAGCTTCGATTGTGGCTGGGGGCTTCATTGTCGGAGCTACGACCAGTGCTGATATTTTCAGGTATGCTCGGCCTCGCTGGAAAGATATCCTGGCCGCGGCTGGCTTAGCTATGAGTATCAGTGCCTTTTTGCATCTAGTAGGCTCAGTTCTGGCCATGAACAGTGGACTCTACCATGAAAGACTGCCAGAACTTATCATCAGCCGGCAATATCTTGGTTTAGGCTTTGTTGGCTTTTTTGTCCTTCTCCTGGCCCAATGGACCACCAATGACAGCAATATTTACTCCTCAGTTTTAGCCTTAAACAATATTTTCCGCTTTAAAAGATGGAAAATTACTATCGCGGCCGGTCTTGGGGCTTCTTTACTGGCAGCTTTAGGTATTTTAGAAAGACTTGAACTCTTCTTAGTTATTCTAACCGTTAGTATAGGACCTATCGCTGGTATTTTTATCTGTGATTATTACCTGCTTAAAAGATTAAAAAATCCCAACCTAAAACACTCCCAATCCCTCAAACTCAGCTATAAGGCTCTCAGTATTTACCTGATATCCTTCGCTATAGGCTGGATGACTTCCGGACATCCTTTTTCTATTAGAATCTTCCCCTTTTCTGTATTTGCTTTTAACGGTATTATCTCTTCTATTATCCTTTATTATTTAACTATGAAAATTTTCCCTGATAAGGAGAAAAATAATGGCTTTAAAACAGGTCATTGAAATTTATGAGTTGCTGGATACAGCTGAAATTAACAACAACGAAATAAAAGACTATTTTAAAGCGAAAGGACTCAAAGACTCAGATATTATCCTTAAAGAGGTTGAAGGGGAAAAAGGAACAACACTTTTTGTTAAAATTACTATCAGGGGCAACCAGGACTTAACCGTTTCCGGCTCAGCCCCGACTTTAGGCATTATCGGCCGCCTGGGAGGAATTGGGGCCAGGCCCCATAAAATAGGCCTCGTCTCTGATGCTGATGGGGCCATAACAGCTCTGGCCGCTGCCTCAAAATTAGCAACCATGAGAGGCAAAGGCGACCGGCTCAATGGCGATGTAATTGTGGCCACTCACCTCTGCCCTCATTCCCCCATTATCCCACACCAACCTGTTGATTTTATGGACTCACCCATAGACATGAAGACCATGAATAAAGAAGAAGTAGATGAAAGGATGAAGGCCATTCTTTCCATTGATACAACTAAAGGTAATAGAATAATTAACCAGCGGGGCTTTGCCCTCTCCCCCACTGTTAAAGACGGCTACATCCTTCGGGTCAGTGAAGATTTATTGAACATCATGCAGAATGTAACAGGCAGATTGCCGCTTGTCCTGCCCATCACCACTCAAGACATAACTCCTTATGGCAATGAAATTTATCATCTAAACAGCATCCTCCAGCCAGCCACGGTGACTCACGCCCCTGTAGTTGGAATCGCCATTACCACGGAAGTGGCTGTACCAGGCTGTGCCACTGGAACTAACCATTGTTTTGATTTAGAAATGGCTGTTAGATTCCTAATCGAAGTTGCCAAATCTTTTGGCCAGGGCCAGTGTTCCTTTTATGACGAGCAAGAGTTTCAAAAATTAGTCTCACTTTATGGCTCCCTTGAACATTTGAAAACTCTGGGAAAAAGATGAAAAGCCCGTATTATGTCGATCTCCACTCATCTTTTCCAAAGACCCCCCTATGGCCTTAGGCTGAACGGCAATCGACTTTTTTTAAAGACTAATGAGATATGATAAGAGAGAGGCTAAAATTGGCCTGCTGACCATTGGTCAATCGCCAAGGGATGATCTTACACCTGAAATAAAAGCCCTTCTTTCCCCTGGTCTCCAAATTATAGAATACGGCCTGCTTGATAAACTTAACCTTTCAGAAATTAAATCCTTAGAACCAGAAATTAACGAAATTCCTCTTGTTTCTCGCCTGAGGAACGGCCAACAGGTGGAGTTAAGCCCTAATAAAATAAGCAGACTTTGGCTTCAAGCATTAAAATTGATGCAGACTAAGCTGAATATAAAGGCAGCCGGCCTTCTCTGTACCCATGACTTTGGCCAACAAACAGAATCGCCAATCCCTGTTATTTTCCCCTTTAATTATCTTAAATTCTTAATTAACTATATCTTAAAACCCAACAGCCTGGGAGTAGTCGTCCCTTTAGCCAGCCAAATAAAAGCAACCAGAAATAAATGGGGAGAACACCGAGTTTTTGTCCAGTCCAAATCACCTTACACCCAGGACAAAAGTTGGCCAGAAATAGCCATCAGCCTGGCTCAGGCCAAAGTAGAAGCCGTGCTTCTGGACTGCATTGGTTACAAAATAAAAGATAAGCAGACTCTTCAAAATCTATTAAAAGTACCTATCCTTTTACCCAGGACTGTTCTTGCATTTGCCTTAAACCAGCTCTTTTAGATACAGAATTTATTAAAAAGGCGGGAAAGCTTCAATTGACTCTCTTGATTATGACCAGGGTCATATCATCCATCGGCTCAGTTCCGGCTGTAAACGATTTAACCTCAGTCTGAATTTTTTCTAAAAGTTTTTTAGCTGACAGTTTTGAATGCTTTTTTACCAATTTGATAAGCCTCTCTTCAGTAAATTCTTCATTGTTCTTATTTCGGCTTTCAGTAATTCCATCCCCTTTTTACCCAAAACAAGAGGAGGGTTATGGCCAGCATTAACAAAAACTATCTCCCCATTTTCTTTATTTACTTCACAAAAGAAAAAAGTAATAAAACTGTTGGGAGCAGAACCTTCTTTATTAGCTATCACGGTTTTTAGGATGCTTACAAATGCCATCATAACTTTATTTATATTGAAAATTATTTTATAAAAAAAGAAGGAAGCTCTCACAGCTGATTAAATCAATGGAAGACCAAAAGAGTCAAGTAATTTATCAGTTTGTACCTTATGGAAAACATTTAGAGCCGCAAAAAAACAGATTGGTTTTAGATGTGGGAATGAAAACAGCCCCTGGGGTTATAGACCACCATCATCCTCAAGCAGAAAAAGAATGTACTGCTTCTCTAATAGCTAAATATCCTCACCTCATTCTCGATCACCTCTATCCCCAAGGTTTCGGCCCTAAAAATGAGTATCAGCCTTTGGTTATTGTTACCCATCGTTTTCCTGATTTTGATGCAGTGGCTTCAATTTTCTTGGCCTTAAAATTATTAGAGAAAGGAAAAATTGATGACTGGTTGGAAAAAATAGCTGCCTACACCAAAATGATCGATTCAGCTTGTCTGCCCAAAGAAATAGACCTCTCCTCTACTCCCTATTCTATCCTTAGAACTTTATTTAAAAAAATAAGAGGAGATGTAACTCAAATCAGCTTAGCCAGGATTGAAGAAGGCTTAACTTTCATGAATTTCCTTTATACCAGAGCAGCCGAGGGCTATGATATCTATGAAAACCGCCTGCTTTTCTCAGGTATAGAAAAATATGAAAGAGCTATGAGGGAGGCTGAGGATGATTACTTTGATTACCTACTCGATCTTAGGCATTCCCTGAAAATTAAAATATTTCTACCTTTAATATCCGGCCAAGGAGGAAAAGAGGTTGATGGTCTTATTGTTAAGAACCCAAAAAGTTATCTACTCAAAGAATGGGCTCGCCGAGATAGAGAGAATTCTTCCTTAAAACAAGGCTTTTCTTTCTTGATGACCAACATCAGAAATAAAAGATACATTCTTGGTGTTGATCCTCAACAAAAAATATACCTGCGAGGGTTAGGAGATTTACTAAACCAAAAAGAGGAAATAAAAAGGAAAGAACAAGGCCGGACATTCAATTACCGCTGGTATGAGGGTAATTGCCCTTTTTTTAACTATCGGATTATCGATTCGCCTCTCGATGGTTCAAGCCTTAGCCATCAAGAAATAATAGACACTTTATTATCTTTCAGTCAAAATATAAAATCTCAATATTAGTCGAAAAAAGATTTAACACAGTCTTTTGATCGATACCGGCGATATCTCGAGCGGAACTTCAGCTTCAGAGATAAAATATAAAGGCCTGAGCGGTTATTATCTCTATCAATCGTTAGTAGAGTGGCTTAAGAATTGTCCAGCTCCGAAAATAGCCTGGCGGAGAGGGTGGGATTCGAACCCACGGTCCCGACATTAATCGGAACAGTCGCTTAGCAGGCGACCCTGATCAGCCACTCCAGCACCTCTCCTTAATTATTCCTTAATGAGTGCTATTTTACCATTTTTCTTATTATAAACAAAATTTTTGTAATATTTGTTGCCTGATAAACGGAGGGAGAGGGATTCGAACCCCCGTCCCGATTACTCGGGAAGCGATTTTCAAGACCGCCGCCTTAAACCACTCGGCCATCCCTCCATTATTTATTCATTTTAACCAAGGAATTATAATCAAGCAACCATTCACCTCGGGTAACTCTAGAGAAAAGCAGCTTACAGTTTAAGCTATTTTTTCTAAACCACCCATATATGGTTGAAGAGCCTGGGGTATGAGAACAGTACCATCTTCCTGTTGAAAACTTTCCAGAATAGCGCTTACGGTCCGCCCCAATGCTACTCCAGATCCGTTTAGAGTATGGACATATTCTAACTTCGCTTTAGCCTGCCGGCGAAAACGAATGTTAGCCCTCCTGGCTTGAAAATCCTCACAGTTGGTACAAGATGAAATTTCCAAGTATTTTTTTCTATAGGGCATCCACAGTTCTAAGTCGTAAGTTTTGGCCCCGGAAAATCCCAGCTCAGCGCTGCAAAGACTGACTACCCGGTAATGAAGGCCTAATCTTTTTAAAACTTCTTCGGCATCATTGGTCATCCTCTCCAGCTCTTGGTATGAATTTTCGGGTAAAGAAAAAGTCATCAATTCCACCTTATTAAATTGATGCTGACGGATTAAGCCTCTAATATCTTTTCCATAAGAGCCAGCTTCTCTTCGGAAACAGGGTGTGTAAGCCACAAATCTTCGGGGTAGAGAGTCTGCCTCCAGAATTTCCTGGCGGTAGATGTTGGTTAGAGGAACTTCGGCAGTAGGAATCATATACCAGGTATAACCTTTCAGCTTAAAAAGGTCATTTTCGAATTTAGGCAAATTGCCGGTACCAATCATACTTTCTCTATTAACAATAAAAGGAGGGATAACTTCGGTATAACCTCCCTCTTTTGTATGGATATCCAGCATAAAGTTGATTAAAGCCCTTTCCAGTTTGGCTCCAGCTCCAAAATAAATAGCAAACCTGGAGCCGGTCATCTTGGCCGCCCGCTCAAAATCTAAAATACCCAGCCCTTTTCCTATTTCCCAATGAGGCAGGACTGGAAAGGAAAATTTTGGCTTGCGGCCAAATTTTCTGATTACAACATTATCTTCAGGGCCTTGACCAACTACAACCGATTCATTAGGAAGGTTTGGAATATTAAGAAGAATATCTTTTAACCTATCGTCAATTTCTTTAAGTTGCGTCTCCAGGCTTTTTATCTCTTCAGATACTTTCTTCATCTCGGCAATCAGCCTCGAAGGATCTTGGCCTTCTCTTTTTTGATTAGCAATAAGGTCTGAAGTTTTATTTCTGGCAGCTCGAAGACTTTCTACTTTCTTTAATATTTCTTTTTTTTGATCATAAAGTTGGCGGAATGGGGTCAGCTTTACAGACAAACCTCGCCATTTCGTTTTTTTGGCCACAAGCTCATAATTCTGGTAGACAAATTTTGCATCCAACATGGGCTAGATTATAACATAAGTAATCCGTATCTGGCATCCAATTTTTTTCTTAAGTAAACATCCCTAAAACCATGATAGCTAATAATAAATAAGCTCATACTTATAGGACAGCAATTTTCTTCCATCCGAGTCCATAGCGGTGGGTGGGAGTCTTGACGAGGATGGAGGGAGATCGATGCCAAATTTCATTTCTTCGTGAGGAACTTCAATTCTTACAATTTTGGGGATGCTTTCTCTGCTTAATCTCAGCCAGCTCAGGAAATTTTTCCAAATTGGTGGAAAAACATGCTTATGGAGTCATAAAGCCAAATATATATTGACTCCCTAACTCTAATAAAATATAGTTTTAGAGGCACATGAAAAAAAATTTAATTTCCAAAAAAAGTAAAAAAGGCCATAAAAATGAGGCCATGCAAGGATATATCCAAATTTACACTGGCAACGGCAAGGGCAAAACTACCGCTGCCTTGGGCTTAGCCCTGCGGGCTGCTGGTTACGGCTTCCGCAGCTACATCGGTCAATTCCTCAAAGGACAATCTTATGGGGAACTCTCTTCTTTAATAAAATTACAACCGCTTATTACCATCGAACAATTCGGCCGCAAAGGCTTTATTCATGTTACCAAAAATCCAGATGCAGAAGACATAAAAAGAGCCAAACATGGGCTAAAAAAATGCCTGGAAGCTATGCTCTCCGGCCAATTCAAAATAATAATTCTTGATGAAATAAATGTGGCTGTTTACTTTAATCTTCTCACTGAAAAAGAAGTCCTCGAATTTATGGCTAAAAAACCGAAAGAGGTAGAGCTTGTCTTGACGGGAAGATATGCTCCGCCCGCCTTTATGGAAAAGGCTGATTTAGTCACAGAGATGAAAGAAATAAAGCATTATTACCAGCAAGGCGTTAAAGCCCGCTTAGGCATTGAAAAATAAACTTATGAAACGAGAGGAATTCGAAAAGTTGGTGGAGGAAGCCCTGGCCTCGATTCCTAAAAAATTTAAGAAACGTCTTCAAAACCTGGCAGTTATTATTGAAGACAGGCCAGACAGAAAAACTTACCGCCGCACAGGAAAATCCACCTTAAGCACCATCTTAGGTCTTTACCATGGAGTTCCTTTCAGACATCGAGGTCCTTTTTATGGGAATATCCCTCCAGATGTAATCGTCATTTATCAAAAGTCAATTGAAGAAATATGTTATTCAGAAGAGGAAATAAGAAAAAAAGTTAAAGAAGTGGTCTTTCATGAAATCGGACATTATTTTGGCCTGAGCGAAAAAGAACTGAGACAGATTGAAAAAATATAAGGAGGGACAATGAAGGCTGACTTGGTAGGCATTTTTGCCGCTTTAACCACTCCCTTTATCCAGACCAAAATCTCTCTGGAAGAATTCAAAGAGAATATCGAGAAATATAACACCTTTGACCTGGCTGGCTATGTGATTCTGGGCTCAACTGGAGAAAGTGTCTATTTAACAGATGAAGAATCAGAAAAATTAGTAGTGGCCGCCAAAAAGATTGCTTCTGCGGACAAAAAAATTATTATAGGTACGGCCAGGGAATCAACAGAAATAACTTTAGACTTCACCCAGCGGATGGCTGCCTTAGGCATTGATGCCGCCCTAATTAGAACTCCCAGCTATTTTACTTCTGAAATGAACAGCCAGGCTTTAAAGAAACATTATTTAACTATCGCTGATAAAACTGAAGTTCCAATTTTGATTTATAATATCCCTCAATACACTGGAGTTTCTGTGGATAAAAAGCTTATAATCGATCTTTCCTCTCATCCTAAAATCGCCGGCCTTAAGGACAGCTCGGGAAACCTTTCTTTCCTAGCTGAGGTGGCCCCTAAGGTTAATCAAGACTTCAGTATTCTGTTGGGAGCAGGAGATTTGATGCTGCCCGGCCTGCTTCTAGGAGCTAAAGGAGGGATTCTCAGACTGGCTGATGTGGCCCCTGGACTATGTGCTCAGCTCTATAAGCTTTTCCTAGAAGGCAGGATTGAAGAAGCCCGCCAGTTGCAATTGGCCTTAGCCCCTCTTAATAAAGCCATAGCTAAAAGCTATGGGATTGCTGGCCTCAAATATGCTCTTGATCTTGTCGGCTACTTTGGCGGTCTGCCTCGTTCTCCTCTCTTACCCCTAACTCCGGAAGGCAAAAAAGAAATTGAGAGTATCCTTAGCGATCTGGGCCTTTTAAAGAAGTAAATTGGAACCCCCCTCTCAGAAGGTAGCGCTCCAGCCGCTTTTGAGAGGCTAAAAAAAGAAGGCAAATACAAATTTCGAGGCCTTTCCTGCCATCAAAATCATCATCAAGTGGTAAAGAAAGCTATAGAATGTGGTTATTATGATATGGTTCAAGTCGGTTACAATGTTTTTGATATTCAAGAAAAACAAACTGAGATTGAAGTCTATGAGGATTATTCAGGGGCAAGCGGCCTTAGAAGCCTTATAGCCCTAGCTAAAGCGAAAGATATAGGCGTTATTGCCATGAAAACCCTTAAAGTTGGCGGGAAAAGACAAAATCTTGAGAAATACAAAACAGGGACAACTTCAATTCTTCAAGCAATGCTGAAATAGGTTCTAGCCGATAAAAATGTGTCTTCGGCCGTAACAGAAACGATGAGCTTTAAAGAACTGGAAGAGGATTTGCGTTTAACTTGTTTTGGCCTCGTTTGGATCAACCCTCTCCCCAGCAACTTATACTCAAAAATAACCTAGGCCAATAGGCTGTTTAATTTTTGTTTAAAAATGGACCGTGCACCTGACTCCGACTCCACTTTACCTGCGTTATCCCTGCAGTTAGCTCAGGTAAGGCTTACCTGCAGCACAAGAGACTCAGCTGCTACCGCTGCTACCTCCCGGTCCTGACGGGGTTCACAGCCAGCTCTTTGCACAGGGCCCTAGCCCTCAACACCACTTACAGAGACACTGTCCAGACAAAGCTAAGCCTCGGTCAGGGATTCAGCCCCACTGTAGCGGATTGTGGGTAACAGGGCACCGCTAGCTCCCCACCTAGCACGGTCCCTAAGTTCGAGGCTAATTTTATAAGTAATAATTTTTTCTTTTTCATTATCCACCCAGAAATCCTACCTTTATCCCCAGAATTTGTCAATAGAGGATAGGCATTAGGCGGGCCGTTGGGGACAATGGAGCCTCCAGGTTTTGGATCTGACTTCCTGCCAATTTTTTTGGTCTTGTTCTTAATTGAAAAAAGAAAGCCATCTTGCTATCATAAATAAGGTGATTAAAAATGTTTTTTTGGGATTATACTTTTTTCCTGTTAATTCCGCCTCTGTTATTGGCTCTTTATGCCCAACAAAAAGTTAAATCTACTTATAAACGTTTCAGTACTAAATTGGCTGCCTCTCGCCTTTCAGGAGCAGAATTAGCCCGTCAAATCCTGCGAGCCAGAAGAGCTGAAGTGCCTGTGGAAAAAGTAAAAGGACAGCTTACCGATCATTATGACCCCAGAAAAAGAGTTTTAAGACTTTCAGAAGGCGTTTATAACAGCAGTTCCCTGGCTGCTTTGGGCATTGCCGCTCATGAAACAGGGCATGCTCTCCAACACCAAAGCGGCTATCTTCCCCTGCAGCTCAGAAATGCTATTTACCCAGTGGCCAATTTAGGCTCATCTCTTGCTTTCCCTCTTTTCTTCATCGGCTTCATTTTCAGCCGCCAGGGTCCGAGTATTCTAATGGACATCGGCATTCTTCTTTTTGCTGGGGCTGTATTCTTTAGTGTCTTGACTCTCCCTGTGGAATTCAACGCTTCCCGGCGAGCTTTGGCCCTTCTCAAAGAAGGCGGCTATCTTAAGCCAGAGGAGATTTCTCAAGCCAGACAGGTGCTAATAGCAGCCGCTTTAACCTATGTTGCAGCCACTGCCATGGCGGCCATGCAACTGCTGCGAATGTTTATTCTGCGCAGCTACCGTCGTTAAGCCAGGCCCTCATTTACATACATTCACTGGCTGTTGACGCCAGGAGACCCTATATCAACCATTAAATTACCCATTGTGGACAACAGCCCCTATGTTTATCTTCCTTAAATCTTAAACTTTAAACCTTACCTCTTCCCCTTCGTTTCTAACTCCTTACTCCCCACTCTTTACTCTTTACTCCTTATCTTTTAAGGACGGTCCCCTGAAGACAACGTACCCTACATTTTTATCTGAAGAATCTTTTTTATCTTTCCTCTTGACAGCACTTCAGGCAAGTGGTAGAAAAAAATCTTATTTTAAAAAGGAGGGAGCTATGAAAACCAAAAGTAATCTTCACAAAATCCTGCCCAGTCTATTTATTTTATTTTCTTTTGCCCTATTTCTTCAGGCTCAAACTCCGCCTGAAGATTTTTTAGGTCACCAAGTAGGAGCTGACCGTAAACTGGCTGATTACAATCAGATTCAAGCCTATTTCCATAAACTTGATCAGGAATCAGCCAAAATTAAAGTTTTAGAAATCGGCAAGTCTACTCTAAACAAGCCTATGATCATGGCTGTTATTACTTCTGAAGAAAACATGGCCAAACTCGATGAATATAAGGCTATCAGCAAAAAATTGAGAGATGCCAGAGGTCTTACACCTGAAGAAGCCCGCAGTCTGGCTAAGCAAGGAAAATTAATTCTTCTTTTTACTTGTAATATTCATTCCACTGAAATCGCCTCTTCCCAAATGGCTATGGAATTAGCCTATAAGTTGGTCACCGGCCAAACTCCTTTTGATGTGAACAAAGTGTTAAAAGATGTAATTGTTTTATTAGTCCCGACTACCAATCCAGATGGTGAACAGATGGTTACTGAATGGTACAGAAAATATGTTGGAACCAAATACGAAGGGGGACGTATGCCCTGGCTTTATCATCACTATGCCGGACACGATGATAATCGTGACTGGTTTATGTTTAATCTTTCAGAAACCAGAGCGGTATCTAAAGTTCTTTATCACGATTGGATTCCTCAAATTCACATTGATGAACATCAGATGGGCTCGACTGGAGCTAGACTTTTTATCCCTCCTTATATGGACCCTCCTATACCAAATGTACATCCTCTTCTCTGGCGAGGAGTAAATCTCTGTGGATCTATAATGGCTCATGATCTTGAAAAAAATGGATTCAAAGGAGTGGTTCACAGCCGCAGCTTCACCGGCTGGTGGATCGGCGCCTGTGATGATACCTCCTGGCTTCATAATACAATTGGCCTCCTCAGTGAGATGGCTTCAGTCAAAGTAGCCACTCCCATCTATGTTGATCCCACTGAACTGCCTAAATCTTACTATGAGAAAAGGATGGAATTTCCGGACCCCTGGCCCGGAGGCTGGTGGAGGCTACGGGATATAGTCAATTATGAGTTGACTCTTTCCCTAAGTCTAATAAAAACAGCTTATCTATTTAAACAAGATTTTCTCTTCGATTTCTACAAGATGGGCCGTGACGCTATTGAAAGCGGCCAAAAAGGCAATCCATATGCTTTTGTTATTCCTAAAAAGCAGTTTGACTATCCTACTACTCTTAAAATGTTGGATATTCTTAAATTCGGAGGAGTAGAAATTCACCAGGCCAAAGAAGATTTCATAGCAGACGGCAAGCTTTACCCGGCTGGCTCCTTTGTGGTCTTAATGTCCCAACCTTATAGGCCTTATGCCCAAGCTTTACTCGAGAAACAAAAATATCCTGATATCCGTCAATATCCTGGCGGCCCCCCAGTTCCTCCTTACGACAATGCTGGTTGGACTCTTCCCCTCCAGATGGGCGTTAGCTGCGACCAGATTGACCATCCTTTTCAAACCAAGCTGGAAAAACTGGAAAAAATTCCCTATCCAACAGTAACTGCACCTCAAGCTACTTCCCCTTATCTCATTCTTGATGCCAAAGAGAACGCTTCCTATGCTGTGGCTTTTGCTCTCCTTAAAGAAAAGGCAAAAGTTTCTCGTTCAAAAGAAGACATTAAGAGCAAAGATTTTAAGGCTGTGGCCGGAAGTTTCATTGTCAAAAATACTCCTCAGGTTCAAAAATTACTGCCTGAACTTTTAGCCAAATGGCATCTGACTGCTTATTCCCTTCAAAATGTCAACAACATTCCAAGCCTTCCTCTTAAAAGCCCTCGCATCGGTCTCTATCAGTCCTGGAGAGCTAATATGGATGAAGGCTGGACTCGCTATGTCTTTGACGATTTTGATATTCCCTACACTATTCTCCACAACAAAGATTTCAAAGGAACCAAAAAGAAAAAAGTCAATCTAAAAGAAAAATATGATGTTATTGTCTTTGCCGATGAAAGCCCGGAAATAATAAAACTAGGAAAACCCAGCCCCACTTCCCGTTATGCCCGTTACTACACTCCCCTACCTCCCAAATATGAAGGAGGAATTGGCAAAGAAGGTATAGATGCTTTAAAAGAATTTGTAGCTCAGGGCGGTATTGTGGTTACTCTTAACAATGCCTGTGGGCTAATCTTTAAAGAATTTAGAGTTCCCGCCCGTAATGCCTTAGAGAGTGTAGATCGTTCCAAATTTTTCTGTCCTACTTCTATTCTGAAGATTATCGTCAATAATAAATCCCCTGTGGGTTACGGACTGCCCAAAGAAGCGGCAGCCATGTTCTCCCGCAGTTTGGCCATGAGCACCTGGATCCCTCAGGATGCTGACTGGAATCGCCAGGTTGTTGCCAGTTATCCTCCGGAAAATATCCTTCTCAGCGGTTGGCTCCTGGGAGAAGAGGTAATTGCCCGCAAAGCTGCTGTGGTTGATGCTAAATACAAGAAGGGACATATTGTCCTTATTGGCTTCCGCTGTCAGCATCGAGCTCAATCCCACGGCACCTACAAATTCCTGCTCAATGCTCTTCTTTATCCAAGAATAGATTAGAAAAAAAAATTGGATATGATCATTTTCAGCGGCGATATGGATAAATTATTTGCTACCTTTAAATTGCCACTGGGGCGGCTGCTTCCAACATAGAAGTAACTATGTTTTTCACCTTCTGGGGATTAAGGGCCCTAAAGAAAAAAGAGAAAACAGGCCCATCAGGCTGATATAACTCTTTTTATTTAAATTCATCTCCTAAAAAATCTGACTGGAGCGAAAACATTCCTGAATAACTTTTTATATTTACAGGCGTGTAATCTAAAAGATAATTTAAGTATTAGCCTTTCTTAAGAATCTTGACTGCTTTTTCTATATCTGACACGTCGAGGATAACAGAAGCCACATCTCCCTTTTTACTCAAGGTCCCATAGCAGTATTCAATGTTAACGCCCTTATTTCCCAATTTAGAAACTATTTCAGCCAGTGCACCTGGCCTATTTTCTAAATCTACTTTTAGTACATCTCTAAGCTCAGTCACATAATTAAGCTTAGATAATAGTTTCATGGCTTTGTTAACGTTCTTGACATAAAGTTTAGCCGTGTCTTGAAAAACGCCTATGGCTTCAATATTTATTCCATTTTCGGCTAGATGACTGCAAAGTTCACCTAAAGTGGAAGGCTTGTTTTCCAAGACAACAAAAATTTCTGTTATTCTTTCCATTTTTTCCCCATTTTTTATTTTAAATTTTGCCCATTTCCTCAAATTTTACTCAATAATCAATTCTACTCAAATCCTTTATATAGCTTTAAATATTGAGCTCGGAAATAGGCCTCCGCTTCTCCCAGGCTTTTAAAGCTTAACTCTTGTTCTTTAAAGGATAGCTCTCCTCTAAAGTCATCTATATGAGTAAAATCATGTTCTCTCATCCAGGCCTTTAATCCCTGGATGATCTCCTCAATAGCCTTTAATCCTTTCTGGTAAAAGAGAGAGGCTGCCTGGACAGCTGAGGCTCCCGCTAAAATCTGTTTTACTAAGTCTTCTGCTTTATTCAATCCCCCTGAAGAAGCCAGTTCACAGTCAATTCTTCCGGCCAGGAGAGCAATCCATTTCAAAGATTGGTAAAAATTTGCCTTACCTCTGATCACTTTCGTCTTAAGATTATTAATATCGATATCAGGCTCGAGAAACCAATTAAAAAGAACCAAGCCATCACAGCCGTTATCGGCCAATTTAGAAGCTAAGTGAGGCAGGGAAGTAAATTGATAAGTAAGTTTGACGGCCACTGGGATGGAGACTTTTTCCCTAACCTCTTTTAATATTTGAACATGGTGAGCTTCATAACTTGAGCTCTCAATTTCTGGATCTACCGGCAAAAAATAAATATTTAGTTCTATGCCATCGGCCCCAGCCTGCTCAAGCTGTTGAGCATAACGAGGCCAAAGCTGAGGAGACTGACAGTTAATACTGGCGATTATCGGAATTTTTGCCTTGGCTTTTGCTTCTTCTATCACCTTAACGATTTTGGACGGTGCATACTCTAGCAGGCCTCGGCTGCGCAGGTAATCGACAGCTTCGGGATGGATCTGGTAATCACTTTGGCCGAGGGCATCTTTAACCAAAAATTCTTCTTCAAAGATTGATTTAAGGACAACAGCTCCTGCTCCAGCCTCTTGGCATCGAAGAACGTCGTCTACATCTCGAGTTAAATCACAAGAAGCAACAATTAGAGGATTTCTCAGTCTTAAACCCATGTAGGAAGCTGTTAAATCAATCATAATCTTTCCTCCCTTACATAGACTTCAGAAAATAGATTCAACCGCCTGCTGATAGCGGCGGCAAAACTCAATTTCCATCTTCCTCTTTCTGTAATTCTGAGGCGGTTTCCCCTCATAATAATCTCTAAACCAGAGAACTGTATTGGTTATCCAGACCGAAAAAGGAGTAGATTTAAAGTGGAGCTGGCTCTTGGCTTTGTGAACATCAAGAATAAGAGGCCGGCGCATAGTGAAAGGTGAAAAAGAAAGTCCAAAAGAATTCTTTTTCAAGATTTCAAGAGGAATGTTCACTATCTCTAACTTTTTCTCCAAAACAGCAGCTATAGCCTTGACAAAAGCTCGCAGAGAAATCACTTCTTCCTGTGCTAAATTGTAAGCCTCACCCCAGGAAGAAGGATTGAGCAAATTAGAAGCTATCGTCCGAACAATATCTCCCTGATAAATTAGAGTAAAAACATTCATCCCGCCATCAGGCAAAATAAGGGGTTTTCCATCCATGACTCTTATTATATAGGAATAAGCCCGTAGAGTATAATCTCTTTCCCCTACGACTATGGGTAAGCGTAATATGGTTACCGGAAATTTCTGCTGCCGATGAGCCCTCTTCAGGACTTCTTCACACTCTCTTTTCTGGTAGCCATAAATCCAGAGATCATCTTCTTTGTTTGGCCTAGGATTAAGGTCTCGCTGAAAGTCCTCTTCTTTTAAAGGGCAGGGATAGTCTTTAGTCACAACATAAACTGCGGCTGTACTGATATGAATAAAGTGGCCAATTTTACCTGAAAATAGTTTAATGGCAGCCTGGCTGTCTTCTCTCCTAAAAGCAATCATATCCACGACTACATCAAATTTTCGGCCTGCCAGAGCTTTTGAGAATTGCTGCCAGTTATACCTGTCTCCCCTAAGCCTTTTTATTTTTTGACCAAAATCATCAACTGTTTGTCCGCGGTTGAATAAAGTGAGTTGATGGCCTTCCTCCAGCAGATGTCGAGCCAGATGATAGCCAACAAAGCGACTGCCTCCAATAATCAGAATTTTCATATTGTTTTCCCGATTCTAATCAAAAAGTTTGCCTGGATTTAAAATATGATGGGGATCAAAAAGATCTTTAATTCCTTTCATCAGAGAAATTTCTGTTTCAGTTAACACCAGAGAAAGATAAGGTTTTTTAACTATGCCTATACCATGTTCACCCGAAATTACGCCATTTCTCTGCTGGCAATCACGGTATAGCTCCTGGCGGACGGCGTCAATCTTGGGCTTCCATTCCTCCTCGGCCAAAGGGATAAGCTTTCCTCCTTCGTAGCGGGCTTTCATGATATGAGTATGGACATTGCCATCAGCAGCATGGCCAAAGGTAGGCAGCCAGATATTATATTTTTCAGAAACCTGATGAACCTTCTTCACATGGGCAGCAATTTCTGCCCGAGGCACAGCTATATCTAGGATTTCAAGAGTTTGGGCTTTGATGGCCTCATAGATAGCACTTCGCATGTCTAAAACCAATTTCTGTTTCTGATGACTATCAGCCACATAAACATCCAGGGCTTCTTTCTCCAGACAAATTTCAGCTATTATCTCTGACAATCTATCTATTTCTTCCTCGCTTGAAGCATCGATTATAACCAAAAGATAAGTATTGCCTTGAGGACAAGGCCACTTTTTCTTCATATACTGCTCAGTTATCTCCAGAACTGAGCGGGGAATGAATTCCACCGCCATTGGCAAAATCTTGTTAGCAATTAAAATAGGCACAGTTTCCACTGCCTTTTCTAATTCCAGAAAGGGAATAATCAGAGATCTTACTACAGCCGGTGAAGGCATTAATTGAATAGTGGCTTGGGTAACAATCCCCAGAGTTCCTTCTGAACCGATGATCAGATTAAGGAGGTTATAACCGGTGCTGGATTTCATCAATTTGCCGCCAAGATTTATGATTTGACCGTTGGCCAAGACAAGTTCCAATCCTCTTACATAATTTCTTATAACTCCGTATTTGACAGCTCTGCATCCCCCAGCATTGGCGGCTATAAGTCCCCCAATCATAGCGCTTTCTTCTCCTGGATGAGGAGCAAAGAAAAGACCAGCTTCGCTTACCTTCTGGTAAAAATCGCCCAGCCTCAAACCAGCCTCAACCACGGCCATCTGATTACGAGTATCTAATTCCACCATCTGATTCATCTTTTCCAAAGAAACAACTATCCCTCCCAGCCAAGGAACACAGCCGCCGCAAAGTCCGGTTGCCCCGCCGCGAGGGGTAACCGGAATCCTTTCTTTACTGGCCAATTTTAATATCTCAGCTACTTGAGCTGTGCTTCTGGGCAAAACTACAACTTCAGGCATTCTGGCAATTTCAGGTAATGAAAATTCATCATGGCTGTAATCCACCATTTTTTCGCGGTCAACTATCACCTGAGATTCCCCGACAATGGCCCTCAATTTATGGATTATTTGTTGATTTACTTTATTATACATAAGCCTCCTCGCTATTTCACGTGGATAGATTGAAATAAACTTTTCCGGAGATGAGGTAGATCATAGTGATGAGATTCTTAGTTGTGCAATAGCCTCTTGCCCGAGCTTTAGCTCCCTGGACTAGACTATTGATGGCCTCCTCACCCTTTACTATTATAATGGCCGGGATGTCAGCCTCTTTTACCATCTGATTAAAAACGCTAAGGTCTGTTTTAAATATCTCCTCTAACTTAGCCAGCTGCTCATTGGCCTTGGCCGCTAACTCTTTAAAAACCAGATAGGATTGATCAGTAGGTCGCGTATCGGCCCTGGCCACCTCAGAAGCTAAGGCAGCAATTTTATTATCGAGCTTGATCGGATAATTCAGAGGATCCTGGCTGCTTTTTGATTTTGATTGAATAAGAACATTCTCGACTTCAGTCAACTTATCTTTTAGTTTGCTGCCAGCCTCTAAAATATTTTCATACTGCTTCTGGCTTTTAATATTTTTAAGCAAAGAATCAACTTGGGACTTAGCCGAGCGCAGCTTATTGATAGCTTTATTAACTTCTGACAATTCATCCCTAATCTTAATCAGAAAATTAAACTGCTCCTGAAATTCTTCTTCACTGGTTTTTAGCCTCGGATCCTTTTTCCACTGCCAGCGTTGAGTCATAGACTTATCGCCAACCGTCATCCTAACTTGATAGATTCCAGGCAAAGCCAGGGGACCCCGCAGGCTCCCTCCCCAGAGCACAGCTCCCGGCACCCTAACTGCATCAGGATACCGCATATCCCAGATGAAACGGTTCTGACCTGGTTCAACTTTTACTTCCTCTTCTCGAGGTCCAAACCTGCCCCTGGGCCTGGGGCTGGTTTCTTCTCTTTTCCTGCTTGTAAATTTTTTGATGATATTTCCTTTTTCATCTAAAAATTCAAGTACGACTTCTCCTTTAGGCTTTTCCTTTAGGTAATAATAAATTACTGAACCTGAAGAAGGGTTCTGACCAAGATTGCGACCAGGAAAACTCCAGCCTCCCATTCGATAGCTGTCTCTCGGTTTAAACAGATAGAAATCAGCATTAGCCACTTTTTCATTTATCTGCTGAAGAGGAGTTACATCATCAAGAATCCAGAAGGAACGACCATGGGTAGCAACCACTAAATCATTCTCTTTAACAACCATATCATGGATGGGAACTATGGGTAAATTAAGTTGAAGCGACTGCCAGTGGAGGCCATCATCAAATGAAACAAATACCCCTGTTTCTGTTCCAGCATAAAGGAGCCCTTTTCTTTTTGGGTCTTGACGGACTACCCGGACAAAAGTATTCTCAGGAAGACCATCTGTAATCTTTTTCCAGGATTTACCATAATCAGAAGTTTTATAAATATAGGGCTTTAAATCATCCAGCTGATGGCAGTCAACAGCTAAATAGGCAGTAGCTGGATCAAAAGGTGATGTCTCAATCATACTGATGCGGCTCCACTTTGGCATTTCCTTGGGAGTTATATCCTGCCAGCTCTGGCCCCCGTTACGGGTAAGATGAACAAGGCCATCGTCACTGCCCACCCAGAGAATCTGAGGATCATGATAGGATTCTGCCAGAGCAAAAATTGTACAATAATATTCAACACTGGTGTTGTCCTTAGTAATCGGGCCACCCGATGACTGCTGTTTGCTCTTATCATTTCGAGTCAGGTCAGGGCTTATAATTTCCCAGCTCTGACCTTCGTTATTTGACTTAAAAAGAACTTGAGCCGCATGATAAAGGACGTTGGAATCAAATCTTGAGACAAGGATAGGAGCTGTCCATTGAAAGCGATATCTCAACTTAGCTGCGCCCCAGCCCATGGGATTTTCCGGCCAGGGAGAAATAATTCCTGTTTGACCTGTTTTATAATTCCAGCGGGTAATCAAACCTCCATAGCTGCCAGCATAAACAATATCAGGGTTATCACGGCGGGGGGCAATATGTCCGCTCTCGCCACCACCGACAGCACACCAATCTGCCCGGCCAATGCCTCTTCCTGTTGTCCGGCTGGCAATTCGGACGGTTGAATTATCCTGCTGAGCCCCATAAACTCTATAGGGAAAATGATTATCAGTAATAACATGATAGAATTGAGCAGTTGGCTGATTGTCCTGAGCTGTCCACGATTGCCCTCCATTGTAACTTACGTTCGCCCCACCATCATTGCCGTTAATCATTCGCTGAGGATTGTGAGGGTCAATCCAGAGATCATGGTTATCCCCATGGGGAACCCGGATACTTGTGTAACTTCGGCCGCCATCAATCGAGCGGTACAAGCCAGTATTAAGAACATAAACAGTGTTTGGATCCTTGGGATCAGCATAAATCTTGCTGTAATACCATGCCCGCTGCCGTAACCGTCGTTCCTCATTAACTTTGAGCCAGGTTTGGCCGCCATCATCTGAGCGGAAAACACCTCCATCTTTAGCCTCAATTATGGCCCATAGACGGCCGGGCTTAGCCAGGGATACAGTTATGCCTATAATTCCCAATATCCCTTTAGGAAGGCCAGGATTGTGGGAAATTTCCTGCCAATTATCACCACCGTCAGTTGATTTAAAAAGACCGCTGCCCGGCCCTCCACTGGATAGACTATATGGCGTCCGATAAAACTCCCAGAGAGCTGCATAAATAATACGAGGATTGTTAGGATCAAAAATGAGGTCAACGGCTCCTGTTTTATTGTTTCTATAAAGAATTTTCTGCCAGGTCTGACCGCCATCCCGAGAGCGAAAGACTCCTCTTTCTTCATTAGGTCCATAGACATGACCCAAAGCGGCTACATAAACCAGGTCAGGATTCTGAGGATGGATGCGTATTCTGGAAACCTGACTGGTATCTTTTAAGCCAATATGCTTCCAGGTCCGCCCCCCGTCAGTTGATTTATAAATTCCATCACCATGAGAAACATTTCCCCTTAGGGCTGACTCACCCATGCCTACATAGACGACATTGGGATCTGACTCGGCTACAGCTATGGCCCCCACTGAACCTGTCTTAAAAAAACCATCAGAAATACACTTCCAATTAAGACCACCGTCTTCACTTTTCCAAACTCCTCCGCCTGTCGCCCCAAAGTAATAAGTAAAAGGCAATCTGGAAACACCAGCTACAGCTGTAACTCTTCCCCCTCGAAAAGGACCAATACAGCGCCACTTCATAGCTTTATAGAGACTGGGATCATAGACCGGCTTGGCTTTAGGCACAGAAGTTGTCTTGCTTTTCAGCTGGGGAACAAGAGTCATCAATAAAAACACAAGAAAAATAACACAAAAAATGAGGCCTTTTTTTCTCACTTTCATGCCTCCTTATTTTTGATTTTTCTCCTTCTCCACAATCATATTTACTCCAAAACAAATGAATTTATAAAACATAACTGTCTAGAAGTAAAGAAATAAAATAAGCATGTTGGCGTCCATCCATCCTCGCTAACCCCCCACCCACCTCTATGGGCTTCATCAGGATGGCCATCAACATTGTTCTGAATAACTTCTTTAAAGATGCCTCCAGAAGTAAATGAAAGTGGCATAACGGACTTATTATTTTCTTAATTTGGCTGATGATTTATTGGTAATTTTATAATTTTTAATTTAGAAAAAGCTTTTAGGCTTTCAGTTTTCGAGTTTAATCTGAGGGGGAAGAAACACAAATATTTGAAATTGGCTTTTATACTGTTCCAAAAGGCCAGTCACAGCTAAAGTTTTTCCCAGAAAATTGTCTATTGATGGAAAAGCTGAAATATATTCGAGAGGTATAACTGCTGATAATTTGCGGTCAGAAGGAGCCAGGAACAAAAGTTTTCTTTTCCTATTTAATCGGTGACAATTAAAGACAACTGTGACAATTTTTCCAATATAACCAGCTAGCTGATCGGCTTTAATTCGCGGATAGGGAATCTGATGCCAGATTCCTTTTTTGTCTCGTCGTGCAGCCTTTTCAGCCGCTTGAAATTGCTGCCTGTAATCTTCCATAAAAGGAAAATAAAGTAAAGCCGAAGCAAACCCTTCTCGAATAATATAAAGATTAAAAAGGCCAACTTCTTCAGTCCAAACATAGGCCAGAATGCGGCCATAGCTGTCTTTTAACTCCCGGTCAAAGGCAAGTTTTACCTCCCGCCGATAAAGATTAGAAAAAGCAAATCTTTTAGACATAAAAGCCTTAAATCTTTTAGACAAATTGAGCGCACTTAATTCAGGAGCATCAACTCCAATCAAACGTACTTTGCAGCTGTGGCCATCAGCAAATTTAACTTTAATAGTATCACCGTCATAAACAGCCGTAACCAAGCCACTGGTGGCTGGCCAAGGCTGCTGTTTTCCATCTAACCTGAAGAGTCTGCGGCCAAAAAGAGCCCCGATTAAAAGAATAAGGACAAACCACAACAGATATTTGGGTAGATTTTTCTTTAAAGGCCCCATCCTCTTTTAATTAACCAGAATTCAAACGGCTATTTATTTATGAGCGACTTGACCGCCTCTTTGATATGTCGGGCATTTATACCGTATTTTTCCAGCAACTGCTCCGGTGTCCCTGAGCGAGGAAGCTCTTTGACAGCCAAGTGGGTAATTTCAGCTTTACCTGCTAAAGCCAAGGCAACAGATTCGCCCAGGCCTCCGTGTTGAAAATGGTCCTCAACCACGACTACCTTGCCTCCGACTTCTTTGGCTTGCCGGCTAATATTTTCCTTATCTAAAGGCTCCACAGAGTAGGCATCAATAATTCTTATCATAATCCCTTCCTTTTTTAACTCCTCATAAGCTTTAAGAGCTTCATGAACTGTAATGCCCGCAGCAATAACCAAAGCTTTATCATTTCTATCTTTTTTCAGGACTTTTGAACCGCCAATCGGGAATTTATCGGATTTAGCATAAATTATAGAAGTGGCTGGTCTGGTAGTTCTTAGATAGGCTATTCCTTTGTATTTGGCCATCGATTCAAGGCAGCCTTCGGTAGCATAAGCATCGCTGGGATAGAGGACAACAGAGCCTGGAATTGGCCGGAAAATAGCCATGTCCTCAAGGCCCATTTGAGAAGGACCATCAGCCCCGATGCTTACCCCAGAGTGAGAGCCTACAAATTTTATGTTAGCCAGCGAATAAGCAGCCATTCTGATCTGGTCATGAGCCCGGCTTAAAAAAGCCGAGAAAGTAGCCGCAAAAGGAAGAAAACCTTTGCTGGCCAGCCCCAGACTGATGCCAACCATATTCTGCTCGGCAATGTAAACCTGAAAAGATCTTTGGGGAAAAGCATCAAAAAAATCCTGAGCATAAGTTGAGTTTTTAACATCACCATCTAAAGCCACCACCACTTCGTTTACTCGAGCCAAGCTGAGAAGAGCGTTGCCATAAGCTCGGCGAGTAGCAGTTTTTTCAGGATATGTATTTCTCTTGAAATTAAATCTTTTTTGGAGCTTTAAGATTTTTCTCCCTTTGGGCTTTTTTACAAATTTTTTTGAATCAACTTCTGGCATTGGCCCTATCTCTTGGAGAGCTTTTTCCAAGGCTTCCTCTTTAAGGGGCTTTCCATGCCAGCCATTTTTATCCTCAAGAAAAGAAATGCCTTTGCCTTTAATGGTTTCAGCCAAAATAACGCTTGGCTGAGAGTTCTGCCTGGCTTGTGAGAGAGCTTTTGTTATCTGGGCAATACTATGGCCATCAATTTTATAAACTTCCCAGCCAAAAGCTTTAAACTTTCTTTCATAAGCTCGGAGATCATGACCATGCATGGTTGGCCCAGACTGGCCTAAGCGGTTGATATCCACAAGAGCACAGAGGTTGCCAAGCTTGTAATAAGC
>Ga0190349_1000029_pt1 | contig 54784 bp, 42 predicted proteins | sample 48721378_MG_FD_179798 | JGI IMG/M metagenome (GOLD analysis project Ga0190349, IMG submission 179798) | Hydrothermal vent microbial mat bacterial communities from Southern Trench, Guaymas Basin, Mexico - 4872-13-7-8_MG | ecosystem: Environmental > Aquatic > Marine > Hydrothermal vents >...
TTCTTTTTTTTGTCATCCTGAGCAAAGCGAAGGATCTTTCGGGAAAAATATGGTGTCATTGTCATTGTGAATAACAAACCGAGGATTAACACACGTAGTAAAGCGGAGTGTGTTATATAACAAACTCCGCTGTCACTTCGTTTGCCATTCCTCTGTTCTCTGCGTTTACATTTTGGCTCCGGAAACAATAACATTATTTCATGAAAGTCCCTTCGCTTTCGCTCGATGACAACATTATTTGATCTTTGACAATTTAAAGAAGTGATAGAAAGCGAAGAAAAAAAGAGGTGATAGATAGAAAAAATGACTATAATTGGAGGATTTGGAGTTCCGACGCCGACTCCACCAAGAAAAGAAATACCTGTTGAACATGAATGGAACTGGAAACACATCGCTATCGCCGCCATCGCTGTCGCATCTATTCTTGGTTTAATCGCCGCAATCAGTCTTTTCAACACCAACCCAGCAGCCACTACAACCAGCTCCGGCTGGCAGCCGCCGCCAGAACCAGCAAATCCAGGAGGATGGATACCACCCGACGAACCCAATGAGCCAGCAACAACCCCAACACCAGCAGAAATACCCAGCCCAGACGAAATCGTGCCATACGAAACGCTGATTGATATTTCAAACCTACCAAAATATATTCATTCCCCTGGTGGAGTAACTAATAGGATTATTACAGATCTTGAAATAAGTAACGATAAAATCAGCGGTGCCTTTCTCAACATAAATCCAAACCCAAAAGCAACAATTGGCGTAGCACCAATAAGGATATATTTCTATGACGCACAGAAAAATATCATAAAAAGAGAGCAGTGGACATGCGAACATAAATACGTAAAGGATGGAAAAAGGGGTTCATATACACTAACATTTGCAAACTGTCAGTGGCCAGCAAATTACTGTAATCACACATGGACAGGATATTTACAAGAACAAAAAAAGCCAATACCACAACTAAAATCAATGGAAAAATTCTATTTTTCCATTAACTGTTTAGTACCAAACAAAGCGAGATATATACGAATAGAAGATACATAAAAAACAATAAAAGGGAGATAAATTCTCCCTAATTTTTTTATTTAGAAATTTATAATAAATCTTCAAAGTTTATTCTACATCAAGGTATACAGATTTATCATCAACTGTGATACAGTTTCCAGCAGCATCTTCTACACATACTCTTAACCAAGGGTTATAACTTCCCTCAGGAATAGGAGAAAGACTATCATTGGGTGCTGTAAACCTCCCAACTCCACTATTACACCAAGAATCACTTGGCTTGCAGTCAAAAGGTAGGGGGCCCATGGCAGTGCTTAAAGCTATACCACAATTACATGGAGAACCAGCCACAATTTCTTCACTCCACTGTGCTTGAAAAATACCAAAATCCAACCAAGGACGCGTTATTTGGACTCCTATCCTAACTATTTTACCCCCCGTTAGACAAGTATAAGTATTACCCATTACATCAAAAAATACTGGTTTGCCTCTTTTTACGGTAATTTTTTTATATTTCACATCATCGGTGCTAGTACCACCCCTTAAATCAGCCTTTACGCAACAATACGGATAAGTACGACAAACAATAGTCTCACATAAACTATCACAACTGAGTAGGCTAGTTACCTTTGTACAAGCAGCCTTGCAAGTTGAGTCGGGATCAGCAGGAGGAACAGCTGGATTATAAAGACTATTTGTAAAAGCACAACAATATTTTCCAACATCACTAGCACCGACAGTTGTAGATCCACATCCACAACCGACATCATCGGCAGTAATAGGCCGCTCACAATTTAAAGTATTACACCAATCAAAGTCTGATTTAAATGCTCTACAATCTCTACCGGGAGGGGGCAACTCTGACCATCCAATACAATGACATTCATCTGGCTCAGGTCCCTCAACTCTACTCAAACTTCCGTAAGCGCACGAAGGGGGAACATTGCCGCCGATAGAGACTGAGGGAAGATTAGCCGAAGGCATTCCGGGTCCTGTGGTAAAAATGAGTTCTGGATTGATGGTATTAACGATTATCCAAGAAAGAAGAGCCAAAGCCAAACCGATAATTGACGAATAAACTATATCCTTGGCATCTGCCATTGTTGCCGGATTGCCGGCAGAAGTCATATAGCGAAATCCGCCATAGACAATCATTACCATTGCAATAATTCCCACCGCGGCCAAAAGAAAATTATAAAGACTGACAAGATATCCGCCAAGAGGAGCCGCACCAGAAGGCATACCTGGAATTTCAACCAAAGGCGTCCACTCAACTTTAGCACTAGCAAGATTCGCAAATGCCAAAACAAATCCTAAAAATATTATTAGAGTTAAAATAAGTTTTGTTTTCATAAAATACACCTTTCTTACTATATTTTCTTTATAAATCTTTTTACCATTTCTGTCAAGATTAAATCTGTGGATAATAAATAGTGTATTTATTTATTTTGCTTTTAATAATTTTTAATCTTATTTTTGCCCAAAGTTAACAAAAACGCAGATAGCCTCGGTCCGGTATCTGCGTCTATTTATAATAGACTATTTAAAAAAATTCTTTGTCTTGTTTTTCTCATCCTTTACTTTGAATTGCCAGAGAAAAAACTTTGAATATTCAGATTCATATCCCGTTATTTTTACTTTACCGCTTTCTCTATTTTTAACGAATAAAAAGGATCATCCTCACCTATTTTAACTCAACCGCATTTCATAAGCTTATACTTGAATTCTCGCCAACAATAATTTTGCATCCCGAAGGCCGAGAATTCTTAGAAGAAACAATAGAAGAATTTTTGCCGATTAAACTTGCTGTAAGACGAGAAGGAGTAAAGATATGCACTCCTTCCATAACCAGCGATGAATCAATTTCACTGCTGTAAATTTCCACCCGATCGCCGATTGAAGTAAATGATCCGATATAAGAATCTTTAATCGTGCAGCCTTTGCCAATTAAGACCGGGCCGCAAATAAGACTGTGTCCTAAAATTTTACTTCCCTCTCCAAGTACGACCTTTCCGCGAATTTCAACATTTTCTTCAACAATTCCCTTAATTGAAGGGGTTATTTTTTCCAAAACAAAACGGTTGCCTTCTAAAATATCCTCTGGTTTTCCTTTGTCTTTCCACCAAGCGTCCACGGGCTGCCATCCAACATTAAATCCTTTCTCAATAAGACGGCTGTGAACATCAGAAATTTCATACTGACCGCGAGAACTTAACCGAAGCCCTTCTATTATCTTGTGAACATTTTTATCATAAAGGTAAAGACCACAAACAGCATACTGGCTTTTCGGCTCCATTGGCCGTTCTTCTATTTTAATTATTTTCTTATTTTTAAATACCGGCACGCCGAAACGATGAGGATTTTTAATTTTAGCCAGCCCTAAAAGACAATTCAATTTTTCCTGAAAAAATCTGCTGATGAACAATTTTAAATCCCCCCTAATAATGTTATCACCTAAATAAAGAATAAAAGGTTCATCTCCGAGATAGTCTCTCGCTACTTTTATTACATGGCCTAAGCCAAGCATCCCTCCTTTTTGAAGAATATATTTAATCTTTATATTCCAGCGCGCTCCATTGCCAACAACTTTTGGCAATTCTTCATCCTCCGGGCTAATAACAATTCCTATTTCTTTAAAGCCAGTGCTTACCAAGTGTTCAATCGCATAAAAAATCATCGGTTTGTTAGCCAAAGGAATCAAATGTTTGTTAATTGTATAAGTCATGGGTCTCAGCTGAGCGTTTCGTCCAGCAGTAATAATTGCTTTCATCCTAGGAATGTCGCCACGAGAAGCGAATCCAGTATCAATGTGCGAGGTAAATTCTGGGAGAAACGCGGCAACCCCGTTATTTGCGCGTATTTTTTCTTTAATTGAGATTGCTTCGCTCGTTTCAGTCATTCTCAATGACGATATTTTAAAAACCTCTTTAATTTCCTCAAAAATTTCTTTAGCGCCGGGAACTTCTTCTATGGCTGGCCGGGCATAATCAGACGGGTCATAGTCAAGGGAGCCGGTGCCGGCAACAACTACCTGCCCGTCGCTTAAAGGCCAAAAGATATGATAAACTTTTGGCGGAATAAAAATTTGGGCCATTGAACCTTCTTCAATAGTATAAGATGGAAATCTAAAATTTTCTTTGGGTTTTTCAAATCCCAAAATTACCGCGTAGCTTTTTTGATAAGTTGGAGAATCTTCGCGAAAGTCATAAAAATACCAAAGAGCTGTTCCGCTCAGAGTATAAAAATTTTCCCGTAAACGATAATGATAATGGCCCCCGCGAGGAACCAATTTTTTTGTCGCAATTGACCCGTGAATATGTTTGATTCCATCTTTAAAAAGAGGACTATCGGTCCCCCCCGGCGCCATATCACAATAGACGCCTCTCTCATCCATTACAACCTTGTTTAGATAAAGATTAAGGCCGTCAATTGTTGTAGAAAGCTTTTTTATCTCCATAGTGTTCTAAATGTAATTAACAAATTCCTGATCCCTTTCTTTAATCCTTTCCACCCAATCCAGATTATTTTGATACCATTGAATTGTCTTGGGCATAGCGTCTTCAAAACTATTAGACGGACTCCATCCTAAATCTCTTCTTATTTTTGAAGAATCAATAGAATATCGGCGATCATTGCCGGGCCTATCTGGAACAAAATCAATCAAAGAATAAGGTTGCCCTAAAATATCTAAAATTAATTTTGCAATCTCAATATTTGGTCTTTCATTATTAGAAGAAATATTATAAACCTCGCCTGGCTTGCCTCGCTGGAGTATTAAATCAATTGCCTCACAGTGATCCAAAGCAAAAATCCAATCTCTAACGTGTTTACCGTCGCCGTGCAGGGGAATAGACTGCCCGTTCATTGCTCTGAAAATAAAATAAGGAATCATTTTTTCCGGATGCTGATAAGGTCCGTAATTATTGGAACAATGGGTAACAATCACCGGAACTTTATAAGTTTGCCAATAAGCGCGGCACAAAAGATCGCCTCCGGCTTTTGCCGCGGCATAAGGCACATTTGGTTCAAATGGAGAATCCTCTGTAAAATGGCGGTTTTCGTCTAAATCAACTGTTCCAAAGACTTCGTCTGTTGAAATTTGAATAAATTTAGGAACTTTATATTTTTTGACAGCCTCTAAAAGTGTATAGGGACCTAAAACATTTGCATAAATGAATTCGCCAGCCCGGCCGTGAACACTTCTGCCGACGTGTGTCTCTGCTGCAAAGTTCACCACAGCATCTATTCCTTCCTCCATAACCTGTTCAATCCTTTCGCCATTAGTTATATCATCTTGAATAAATTTATAGCGCGGATAATTTTCCATGTCGCGGAGATTCTCTAAATTCCCGGCATAAGTAAGCTTATCATAGTTAATAATTTCAATGCTTGGATATTTCTCCAGCATGTAATGAATAAAATTACTGCCGATAAAACCGGCGCCGCCGCAAACTAATATTTTTTTTCTATCTGTCAAACCTTTTTGAACAAAGATAGCCTCTGCTTCTTGCGGCAAAACGCCCAGAATAAGTCCGGCTTCTTTAAGAGAAATCTTCTCTTCTTTAAAAAGTCTGGCAACAAGTTTAATCTTTTTAGATAAACTCCGAGAGAAATATTTCTCCTTAAAAAATTGTTCAAAAGAATCTGACTCTTGATTTTCTTGATTTTTTAGATAACCTTCTTGCATAGAATTTTGTCTTTACCCTGTTAGAAAACCACTCATCGTAAGATAGTAGCTGTATAAAGCAGATGCGAGGATGGTAGTGAAAGCTACCATCATTAGCGCCTTTCTGACGAGGTTTACTTTATTCTATTATAAGCATAATATTAAAAAACCGTCAAGTGAAATTACTTAAACCATCTCTTATTAAAAGGGTAATAGAGAAGATTTTTATTTGACAGAAATTTTCAATTATGAATAATAAGACAAAGGAGGTAAAAAATGAAAAGAAATATATTTGAATTCAAGTATGCGCTCTTTGATAATGACGGTACGCTAATTGACAATATGGGTGCTTCAGCAAAAGCTTTCGGTCAAATTTGCAAAAAAGTAGGAGTTCCGGTAGCTATAGGCAAAGAGTTGCATCTTCGAACAGCCGGCACTCCTTTGGTTGAACAAGTTAAACAAATCCTTCAGAAATTCCAGAAATCCAACGATTTGCTAGAAAATCTCAGTAATTCGTTCTTTGAAATAAGAAGTTCTCTGTCAGAATGGCAAAATGCAACGGCGTTTCCCGGGACAAAAGATGTTCTTAAAAAATTATCTTATGAAGGAATAGAGATTTTTGTCACCAGCGGCAGTAGGACAGAAGAAACAATTGAAAGTTTAAAAAGAAATAAACTTTACGGATATCTCAGTTTAGTTCTGGGAGGAGATGAAATTCCAAAGGGCACTGGGCATATTAAAAAATTTGCCGAATTCGCTGGAAAATCTTTTGAAGATTTCTGTAAATCATCAATTATAATCGGGGATGGAACAAATGACATGAGAATTGCCAAAAAGTTGAACATTTATTCGGTGGGAATTACCAATACAGTCAGTGCTGAGAGACTAAAAAGGGCGGGGGCGAATGAAGTGATTGAAGTAATCAGTGAATTATTATCAGTGAATTATTAATAGATTAATTAACTTAAACAAAAAATCAAAAAAAACACCATGCCAACAGCTAATAGCTATTTGGCTGGTGTTATTTTTTTTATCTATTAAATTTATTTCAGCATTTTAAAAAATTCTTTCATATATTTAACTTTTTCCTGACCGATTCTCTTTCTATTTTTTGTTATCAAAAGTCCAAAAGCAAACTCAACTAAATCATGTTTTGAATTTTTGATAAATTTTTTGTTGTGAATTTATTCCCCTCGAAATTTTTAAGATTTTAAGTTCTCTATTTCTTAACTATTTCTTAACTTGCTATTTGCGGAATTACTACAACGCTCTGATTCTGAAATAGTTCAATTCGCTGTATTTCCCGATCGTCTTCACGAATAATAACTATAGCTGTAATATTTTTGGCGATTTCCACTGGTATTTCTGATTTTACGGCATACTCTCCTTTGATAAACCGCTTGATTTCCTTGTCTGTTTTTAATTCAACAACATCAGCTGTTTGAGAATCTACCATCGCTGTATAAGCGATTCCTGAGGCGTCATTGGGAATAACTTTTATTTGCCAATACAACTTTCCCTGTATTATTACTGGAATTGGCTCCACTGGTGTCATTCGACTCCAGTCCACGATTGGATTTTCTTTCCTGACATAATCGCAAGCCTTAACCGGACCTATCAATGCTTCTGCTTTTGGTTGTTCGTTGAATTGAATCTCACCTGTCCTTGCATCTATTAAGAATACCTTGAATATCCCGTGTGCTTCGCCATATGGTTCGCAAGCAATAAACCATTTCATTCCTTCTTTTGTGGCCACTAAAAAGGGCTGTTCGTTTTGTTGTTCAGGCACATCTGCTATTTCTAATTGATCAGTGTGATAGAATAATTTACTTTTGATTCCGTGGGTATATCTGAAACTATTGACATAGTATCTGGTTAGACGTTCAGGATATAGTTTCTGGCCTTTTAGAACAGGATGCCTTTTTGCCTCTTCGGGAGTTAGAAACTCAACTTTTCCTTCGGAATCAATCAATGCTGTTCCTGTCCACTTTGGCACCGTATAGAAAGTCGGGAATTTCCAATGGTACTTATAGGATATAATTGGTACTGCGATATGCAATTTGTTCTCTGTCGAGACGAAATAGGGGTCCTCGTAATAAACCCAATATTTCTCTTTGTATAATTTCCACTTGTACCAATCGCTAATACCCATTCCTTCGCCTATTTCCATATCTTGTTCTATTATCTTTGTGTTCTTCTCTGAAGTAGTCATCTCCACATAAACAGCTCCTTTGTCTTTTAGAACGAAGAAATTAACTACTCCATCCGGAATCAGTCCGTAAATCCAACAAGGCGTCTTGTTCACAAAAGATATATCAGCGGTTCCAAGTTTAAATCTTGGATATTGCAGAGCGTCTTTAGCATATCTTTGGGATACTGCTAATGGCATAATCCTTATTGCCGAAGGATCTATATCTGGCAGTTCTGCTATTTCTGAAACTTCAAGATTTTCTGCTAAATAACACTGGGGATACATTAGTTGGAATGAACCCAGGATTATTTCTACAATAATTAGGACTATGAGGAATATTCCTATAGTTCGTCCCTTTGCGCCACCGAAATCGTCCCATGTCTCATATTCTTTTTGACTGAACCAAACTATGTATGATATTGCTCCAATTGTGATACTTATCACCAACGACTCCCATATTACTGGATAAATGTACAGTGACATAAAAAACCAGTGCCACATTGGTCTACTAATCCAAACCAACCCCGCAAGAATTACTAAAACACTAACTATCAGCAATCCTTTTCTTTTATCATTCATTTTTTTCTTTTTCACCTCCTAATTTTTTTCAGTCTCTACTTAGTTAGATTATTCAAGTCAACTTCTACTTGGATAACCCAATTTATCCATCAATATCTAAAGTCAAAAAATGATGAAAAAATTGGGTTACCCAAGATTTTCTATTCTCTTTTATTCTATTTTTTAAAGAACAATTTTTCTCCTTTATTCCAATTTTATTTAATCATCTTTATATTTTTACACGCTATCATAAGTTTGAAATTTTGTCAACGCCGTGCTTACTAAATTTAAATTCTCCTTACCGATCGGTAAGTAATGAACTACCCCGCCGACGGAGCGGCGGGGTTTCCCCCTTAAAGCTCGCCGGTGAGTTAAAGTAATCTTAATTGTTCTCGGTAAACTTTCTGTTGACGAACATAACGACGAATTTCTTCTTTGGTAGTTCTGTCGCTAACACAGTAGAAATATAATAACCTTCACACCACATTTTGCCTCCCCAGAGATATTTCTTAATCTCTGGATAGTTATCATAGCTATGGTTATATGTCCAAGTTTTAATCAGTTTAACAATTTGAGACGGGGAATAACGAGGCAGGGCTGAAAGAAAGATATGAATATGGTCTATATCTGTTTCTAATTCTTCAATAATCCAATCGTGATACTTAGCCATTTTTTGAATTACCTCTTTAGTCTGTTTATCAATTTTGAACTCTTTGAATAATATCTTTTGTCTATATTTAGGACAAAAAAACAATGTGATAATAGATAGTATAACGGGAATGAGTAGATGTTCAGTGTCTTTTTTTCTTGGCTATAGATTGCTTAAACATACAATATCAGTATATCACATTTGAAAATTTGTCGCCGTCCCCGAGCCTTCGTGCTCGGGGAAATTTCTTATAAGATTATACCATATTTCTTATATTTCTATTTTTATATTTTCGTTATATTACAAATCACATTTCCTATTTCCTACGGCCGCGGGGGGGGGGATGCCGTTCGTATCGAATTATTTAAAATATAAATGTTTTGAAGGTATTCGTTTTAAATTTTATTTAATTTTTTATTTGTTTTTTCGTTTGATTTTGATTTTTGAGAATTTTGAAAAGCGTTCCTTTACCTTAAAAACCCGCCATTGCTATCTATAATGAGATATATAGGTAACACCTTAAAAATCAAGAAATATGTTGATTCAAAGTGAAAATGTGTATTATGATAGAGCGTTTATAAGTAAATTATACGGATCAGGATTTCATTTAGTGAATGATTTGGTCTCGCTCTATTATATGGCATTATATCTACACTGAATTATGAAACCCAATTAACTTTAATAATTCTACTAAGGTGTTACCTATGTACCCGTCAAGTACAAATTTTTGACAAAACCCTTTAATTTGTTATAATAAAAATGGCTTAAGTAAACAAGATGATCGCTGGTTTTATAACTTTGCGGTTATAAAACGAGAGGAAAGTCCGGGCACCATTGGAGTATAATATTTACTCCTTTATGGGCAGTCTCTAACAGGGACCGATCGCAAGATTAGGGAAAGTGCCACAGAAACAATACCGCCCCTTTTGGGGTAAGGGTGAAATGAGTGGGGTAAGAGCCCACAGGTTCTAATGGCGACATTAGAATATGGTAAACCCTGCCCGGTGCAAGAGCAAATATAGTAGCTCGCTTAGATAGATGATCGTCTAAAACAGAACCCGGCTTATTGTTCACTTAGGCCATTAAGATTTTCATAAAGAAGGCGAGGATGCGCATCCTCGCCTTCATACAAGAATCACCATGAAAAAATCTGAATTAGTCTTCAGTGCTTTACTTGTTCCGGTTGATTTTTTTGCCTTAATTTCAGCAGCTATAACTGCTTATTTTCTCAGATTTAGCCAATATTTTCAACAGCTACGACCAATTGTTTTTGAACTGCCATTAAAAGAGTACATAGCCTTAAGCATTCTGACAAGTTTTCTTTTTATCGGGATTTTTGCCATAACTGGACTTTATAGTTTAGCTCTTCGGCATCGAAGTTTAAAAGAATTTTCTCAGATTGCCATCAGTATATCTGCCGGAATACTTATTATCACTTTTTTTGCCTTTCTTCAACGGGAGCTATTTTCCTCCCGTTTTATCATCATTTCCCTTTGGCTCTTATCAATTATTTTTGTTATGCTTGGTCGTTTCTTTGTCAGTACTCTTAAACGGTATTTAGTTGGAAAATATGGATACGGAATACATCGTCTCTTGATCGTTGGAGCAAATGGAGTTGGAAAAACTATTGCTAAAGAGATAAAAAACAAACCGTTTTTAGGTTACCGGATAGTCAAAATCCTTGAAGATTTTTCTGTCTCTGACCTTGAAAAATTTTCCAAAGAAAAGAACATTGACGAAATCATCCAATGCAACCCAGAGCTTTCCGGAGAAAAACTTTCCCACCTTTTGGATTTTTGCCAAGAAAACAGAATTGATTTTAAATTCATTCCTAATCTTTTTCAAACGCAAACAAGTAATATAGAAATTCAAACTTTAGCAGGGATTCCTATTATTGAAATTAAAAAAACACCCCTTGACGGATGGGGCAAAATTATTAAAAGAACTATTGATATTATCGGCTCTGCCGTCGGTCTTGTTGTTCTATCGCCGTTTTTTTTGATTATAGCTCTAGCGATAAAATTAGACTCTCCGGGCCCAGTGCTCGTTAAGCTAAAACGCATTACCCAAGGAAAAGAATTTTATCTTTATAAATTCCGTTCAATGATCAAAGGAGCAGAAATAATGAAAGACCAACTTTTATCCTATAATGAAAGAGCTGACGGCCCTCTCTTTAAAATGAAAAATGATCCGCGAATAACCAAAGTCGGCAAGTTTATTCGCCGAACCCGCCTTGATGAATTTCCTCAGTTAATTAATGTTCTAAAAGGAGAAATGAGTTTAGTCGGCCCAAGACCCCATGAACCGACCGAGGTAGCCCAATACCAAAAGCACCATAAAAAACTTCTGACTATAAAGCCGGGAATAACCGGTCTTGCCCAAATAAGCGGCAGTTCTGATCTAAAGTTTGAAGAGGAGGTTAAGCTTGATACTTATTATATTGAAAACTGGTCAATAGGAATGGACATCCAAATATTATTTAAAACGTTTGCTTTGCTTTTTACAGACAGATCGGCGTGTTAGAAAATTAAAAAAATGGAAAAATCAAAATGAAAAATGACAATACAAAATGTAAAAATTTTTTATTTTTAATATGTATTTTTGATTTTTGATATTTAATTTTTGATTTTTCTATGCGTGTCGCTTTAGTCCACGATTATCTCGTCCAATACGGCGGAGCAGAAAGAGTGTTAGAATCACTCTGTGAAATATTTCCCGATGCTCCTGTTTATACGCTCATCTATGATAAAGATTCAACAAGTGGCGCTTTTGATAATCGGAAAATCCGTACCTCTTGGCTTCAAAAAATTCCTTTAGCCAGAAGCCACCATCGTCTTTTCCCGATATTGATGCCCATGGCGATTGAAAGTTTTGATCTTGGCGATTTTAATCTGGTAATCTCTGATTCTAATAGTTTCGCCAAAGGGATTTTAACAAAACCAGAAACTCTTCACATTTGTTACTGCCACACTCCAATTCGTTACGGCTGGGATGATTCTCATAAATATATAAAAGAATTTCACTATTCTGCTTTGACTAAAAAATTTGTTCCATTTATGATGAACTACATTCGTCTCTGGGACAAAATCTCAGACAGGAGACCTGACAGATATATCGCCAATTCTAATTTTGTCGCAAAAAGAATAAAAAAATATTACAGCCGAAGTTCTGAAATAATTTATCCCCCAGTTGACATAAAAAAATATTACATTACCAAAAATATCTCAGATTATTTTTTAATGGTTGGCAGACTTCTCCCTTATAAACGTTTTGATATTGCCATAGAAGCATTCAACAGGATAGAAATTCCTTTAAAAATTATTGGAGAAGGACCAGAAATAAAAAGATTAAAAAAGAAAGCTCGTTCTAATATTGAATTTTTAGGCCGCTTGAACGACAAGCAAATAAAAGACTATTACGCCAAGTGCCGGGCGCTCATCTTTCCTCAAGAAGAAGATTTTGGTATAGTAGCACTGGAAGCAATGGCCTCTGGAAGACCAGTAATTGCTTTCAGGGGCGGCGGAGCGCTAGAAACAATAGAAGAAGAAAAAACTGGAGTTTTCTTTAACGAACAAACTCCAGAAAGTTTAATGGAGGCGGTGAAAAATTTTAACCAAGCAAGCTTCAACCCAGAAGCTATTCGCCAGCATGCTCTCGGATTTGACAAAGAGATATTCAAGGAAAAAATAGAACAGTTTATTGAGAGGGCATGGAAAGAATTTGAAAATTCTTAATTTCCATTTCTTAATTCTTATCCCGTAAGGGATCGCTAACGCCGATTTAATTTTTAATTCTTAATTTCTATTTAATAAAAAATAAGAAAATAAGAAATAAAATCTTTAACTTTGGAATAATTTGGAATAATTTATTAAAAATGGAACTTAAACAATACATCAAAATCATCAAACGACACATTAAATCAATATTAATGGTATCAACTTTAGTAGGGTTTTTTGCTCTTATTTTTAGCGCCGTTAAACCAGTAACTTATGAAACTTCTCTTTCTCTTTTAATTAGCCGAGCAACCGCTCAAGAAACCCAAGATTATAAATACGACAGCTATTACGCCATTCAAGCCAATGATCTTTTTGCCAACACAATAGTTGGATGGTTAAAAAGTCCAGAAATTGTGGTGGATATTTATAAAGAAGCCGGGGTTAACTTTCCGGTTAAAAACTTAAGAAAATTGGAAAAATTTTTTAAAACATTCAAAACAAGCCCCCATTCAATAGAAGTAAAATTCAAATCAAAAACTAAAAAAGACGCCCAAAGCATAGCCAAAACAGTCGTCTCTGTTCTTAAGAAAAAAACTACAATCATAGGCAGAATCAGCCAAGAAGAAATTGTATTCTCAGTAATCGGATCAGATCCGGTAATTGTTGAAAAAAAACCAAATTTAATTTTAAATACAACAGTTGGAGTAATCTCGGGACTATTATTAGGAATTTTGATAATCTTTGGTAAAGAATATTTTAAAACTGAATGACTGGTGAATTTAAAAATCAAATATCAAAATGCAAAATGATAGTGTAAAATGTAAAATTTTGAATTTTTGATTGTCATTTTGATTTTTGCATTTTTCATTTTGCATTTAATCTACTTAATCGCTAAGATTAGAAATTTCACTAACATATTTTCCATATCCAATCTTTATGAAAATCACCATCGACATCCGTCCTCTTCTTGAGGAAAAACATACTGGCGTGCAGGAATATTTGACCGGACTTCTCGGTCAGTTTTTAAAATTAGACAACGAAAATGAATTCATCCTCTTTTACAGCGGACGAAAAGAAATTCAAAATTCAAAATTCAAAATTCAAAATTACAAAGCGAAAGTAAAAATTAAATATTTTCAAATATCTAATAGGACCTTAAATTTGTCATTAAAATTTTCAGGTTATCCCTATTTAGATAAATTAGCTGGCAAAACCGATGTTTTTTTTACTCCAAATATAAATCTTGCTCCAGTCTCTAAAAATTGCCGCAAAGTAATTACTTTTCACGATTTGTCTTTTGAAAGACATCCGGAATTTTTTTCTATAAAACGCCGCCTTTGGCATAAATTTATCAATCCAAAAAAACAAGCCCAAACTTCTGATTCTATTATTGCCGTTTCGGAATCTACCAAGGCTGATTTAGTTGAACTTTATGGAATTCAACCGGAAAAAATTAAGATAATTTATTCGGGAATCAATAATAAAAATCAAAAATTAAAAATCAAAAATATTCAAAAAAAATACAAGCTTCCTGAGAGATTTATTTTGTATCTTGGCACAATTGAACCTCGTAAGAATATTATCGGTTTAATCAAAGCATTTGAGTTATTAAAATCCAAATTCCTAAGAAATCCCCCCAGTTCCTCTTCAAAAAAATCATGGCAAGCTCTTTATAAAGTGAGGAACGGGATTAAGTTAGTCATTGCAGGTTCAAAAGGTTGGCTTTATAAAGATGTGTTTAAAGAAGCTCAAAAATCAAAACGCGCCAAAGATATAATTTTTACCGGTTTTATTAACCAGAAAGACAAACAATATCTTTACAAACTTTCTGACCTTTTTGTCTATCCTTCTTTTTACGAAGGTTTTGGCTTTCCCCCGCTTGAGGCAATGGCTTGCGGCGTACCGACAATTACCTCAAATATTTCTTCGCTCCCTGAAACAGTTGGCGATGCGGCGATTATGATTGATCCTTACAACATAGATGAAATAGCATGGGCAATGGAAATGGCACTGACCGATGATGCTTTGCGCAAAAAACTAAAAGAGAAAGGAATTAAGCAAGCGGAAAAATTCAGCTGGGAAAAATGCGCCAGAGAAACTTTGGAGGTATTACTACATTAAATGACTAACTGTATTGACTCCATTCTCCAGAATGGAATGGAGCCGCCATGTAATGATAAACAAACAGACTCCAATGTTCGTTGATTCAATTGCCTCGATTGAACCAAATGTTTCGATTATGAAAAACAAACATATGGTTTAATCGTAGACGATTGAACCAACAATATTTCTCATTCAATGACTTTAAATTCAATTTTTCTTTTTGTTTTCATTTTTTTCTTTATCACCCCCTAAATTTATCTTTTCGTTAAAAGAACAATACCCCCTCCTTTAACTGTCATTAACTTATCATAATGAAAAAAAATAACCAAATTAACCCCGTTAAATGTTCACTATCTAATGGGTTAAAAATCGGAATTGACGCCAGAATGTACGGCGCAAGGCAAACCGGCATTGGAAATTATATCAAACATCTGATAGAATATCTTGCCAAACTTGATAAAGAAAACGAATACACGATTTTTTTATTAAAATCGGAGTTTGAAAAATTTAAATTTCCTGCTTCTAACTTCAAAAAACAAAAAGTCTCGGCTCATTGGTATTCTTGGCGAGAACAGTTTATTCTGCCGTTCGAATTTAAAAAAGCTAAAGTTGATTTAATGCATTTTCCTCATTTTAACCGTCCAATTTTATATCCAACGAAAAATGTTGTTACAATTCACGATCTTACCCCAAAATTTTTTCCCGGACACAAAATGAACTCTCCTGTCAGAAAAGCCGGATTTTGGCTGACATTTTCTCAAACAGTAAAGAAAGCAAAAAAAATAATCGCTGTCTCAAAAGCAACGAAAAAAGATATTATTAAATATTTTAAAATTTCTCCCGAAAAAATAAAAGTTATTTATGAAGGAACAGACAAAGAAAAATACAAAATACAAAATACAAAATACAAAATACAAAAATATGGCATCACCAAACCATTTATTCTCTATGTCGGTGTTTGGAGAAACCATAAAAATATGGTAGGATTAATTAAAGCCTTTAATACTCTTTTAAGGAAATACCAATTAGATTATCAATTAGTTCTAACCGGCGAAGAAAATCTTTATTATCCGGAAATTAGAAAAACCTGGGAAAATTTAGGATTAGAAAAAAACATTATCCGACCGGGATTTGTTTCAAAAGAAGAATTAACCTGCCTTTACAATGAGGCTTCTCTTTGTGTTATTCCCTCCTTTTACGAAGGTTTTGGTTTGGTTGGACTGGAAGCTATGGCACGAGGTATTCCTGTCGCCTCTTCTAACATCGCCGGTCTTACCGAAATTTTAGGTGAGGCAGCGGTATTTTTTGACCCTCATAACATTGACGAAATGGCCCAAAAAATGGCTCAGATTTTACTGAATGACGGCTTAAGAAAAAAAATAATCAATAAGGGTTTTGAACAGATTAAAAAATATAGCTGGGAGAAAATGGCAAAGGAAACCCTTGAAGTTTATAAGGAAGCAATAATTCTATGAAACTTTTAGCAAATTTAATTTGTGCAATTAAAAATAAGGGCAAAAGAAAAATATTTGATATTCAGCCAATAACCGGAAAGGCAATTAAGGTAATTGAGGTAGATTTAAGAAAAGACCGATATATAAAACAATTCACTTATAAAAGATTAATCAGCTTCGCTGCAATCTGTATTTTATTTATTTTACTTATTTCTTCTTTAAATTTAATCCAGAAAGGTTTAGAAATTAAAGGAAAGGTATTAGGAACGAATATCTCGATCCATGAACAATTAGATTTAGTTCAAAAAGCAATCCCTAAAATAAATCCCGCACGTAAAGAATTTATGCGCGGGATAAATTTAGAGAAACTTCCTGCTCTTGTTGAAAATTTAAGAAATATCTCTAAAGCCGCTCCAATTATAGCAGAAGCTCTTGGCGAATCCCGTCCACAAAAATATTTGCTCATCTTTCAAAACAACCAGGAAATGCGAGCCACCGGCGGCTTTATCGGAACTTATGGAATTTTAGATATTAAAGAAGGTAAAATTAAAAATCTTTTTATTGACGGCGTTTATAATGCTGACGGCCAGCTTTTGGAAAAAATTATTCCTCCGGAGCCGATAAAAAAAATAAGTGCCAGCTGGAGCATGCACGATGCCAATTGGTTTCCGGACTGGCCAACCTCTGCCTCAAAAATTGTCTCTTTTTATGAAAAAACAGGGGGAGCAACCCCTGACGGGGTTATTTCTTTCACTCCTACAGCCATTGAAAAAATCCTTGATGTAACCGGTCCAATCGAGATGCCCGAGTATAACCTCGTTATTAATTCCGGCAATTTTATTGAAACCATCCAATGGCAGACAGAAAAGGGATATGACAAAAAACTAAATCAACCCAAAAAAATCCTTGCTGATTTTGCGCCTAAATTATTAAATAAAATTTCTAATCTTGAAACAAAAAAGATGTTTGAAATACTGAGAGCGCTCGAAGAGGCCTTAGAAGAAAAACATATTTTAATTTTTTCTCTTGATCCTAAAATACAAAATTTTATCACAGAGAAAGGCTGGGCTGGACAAGTTCTAAAAACGGATAAAGACTACTTAAGCGTAATTAACAGCAACATCAATGGGTATAAAACTGACGGGGTAATTGATGAAAGAATAGAACATTTATCTGAGATACAGCCGGACGGAACAATTATTGACACAGTAATTATTACCCGCCGCCATAACGGCGGAAACAGCGTCTATGATTGGTATAACAAAGTAAACTGCGATTGGATGCGGGTCTACGTGCCTCAAGGAAGCGAACTTCTTGAAGCCCAAGGTCATACCATAGAAAAAATTCAAACTCTCAAAGAAGGATCAGACTATCCATATTTTGAAAAAGATCCTTTAGTTTCTGAAATTGAAGCGACAATGATAGTCGATGAAGCCTCTGGAACAAAAATATTTCAAGAGTCCGGAAAAACTGTTTTTGCTAATTGGGTTTTTGTCAGCCCCGGAGAAACCGTAACTGTTATCTATAAATATAAGCTTCCATTTAAAATAGATTTCTCACAACCGGCGGACTCTTGGAGTCTTTTAGTCCAAAAACAATCCGGGAGTCTTGGAAGTAAATTTAAAAACGATATAAAAATTCCATACAACTTAAAAATAATCTGGCAATATCCCGAACAGTCAGCAGTTAGCAGCGATTTAAAGACGGATAAATTTTATGCAATGGTCTTTCAGAAACTTGAAAAATAAAATAAATTTAATTGTTAATTTACAATAACTAACTATAACATATTAGCTTAAAACGCAAAAACGCAAAGCTTAAAACCACAGCGCAAAACTTAAAACTTTTTTAATTTTAGTTTTAAACTTTAAGTTGTGGTTTTGAGTTTTAAACTCTGAGTTTTGAGTTGTTATCTTAGTAAGCTAAAATGATGCTTTAAAAAGAGTACCGCGTTTTTAGTATAATTTATTTTAACATTTATAATAATGAACCAAATTAAAAAACTTCTCAATAAAAAATCTAAGACAATCGCTTCTGGAGCGATTGTTATTGGCATCGCTTCCTGCGCCAGCCGTCTTTTGGGAATGTTTCGCGACAGAATTCTTGCCGGTCAGTTTGGAGCTGGAGATATCTTAGACATTTATTACGCCGCTTTTAGAATTCCTGACTTGGTTTTTAATTTGTTAATTCTTGGAGCTCTGTCAGCCGGTTTTATCCCGGTTTTTACCTATTATTTAAAAAAGAAAGAGGGGAAAAATTCAGAAGCATGGAAATTAGCCAATAGTATTTTAAATATCACTGCGCTTGGGACAATAATCATTTGTCTTATTTTATTTGCTTTTTCTTCCTTAATTGTCCCCCTAGTTGTTCCTGGTTTCAAAGGCGAAAAATTAAAAGCGACAATCGTTCTTACAAGAATTATGCTCCTTAGCCCAATTTTTTTAGGTTTAAGCAACATTATTAGCGGAATCCTAAATTCTTTTAAACGTTTTTTTGTCTATTCGCTGGCTCCGATAATGTATAACATCGGAATCATCATCGGAGCAGTTTTTTTCGTCAAATGGTGGGGAATTTCCGGATTAGCGCTTGGGGTAGTATTAGGAGCTTTTTTACATTTAGCTATCCAGATACCAACAGCTGTCCATTTGGGTTATCGCTGGCAAGCGACCCTTGATTTTTTACATCCCGGAATTCGCCAGATTGGACGACTAATGATTCCGAGAACTCTTAGTTTGGCAACTAGCCAAATTAATTTTTTAGCCATTACTATCATTGCCTCAACTCTGACTGCCGGCAGTTTATCTGTTTTTAACTTTGCTAACAATCTTCAAAGTTTTCCTTTGGGAATTTTTGGCATCTCTTTTGCGATAGCCGCTTTTCCGGCTCTTTCGGAATTTGCCATAGAAAAAAAAACAAAAGAATTTGTTAGAAATCTATCAGAAACAATTCGGCAAATTCTTTTTTTTATTATACCCTCCAGCGTTCTTCTCTTTGTCCTTAGAGCTCAAATCGTCAGGGTTATTTTAGGAACTGGAAATTTTGATTGGCAGGATACTGTCTTAACTTTAGAATGCCTGGGGGTTTTTGCTTTAAGTCTTTTCGCTCAAGCTCTTATTCCCCTCTTATCTCGAGCTTTTTTTTCTTACGAAGACAGCAAAACTCCTTTTCTTATTAGCCTTTGCTCGGTAATTTTTAACATTATTACTGCTTTAATCTTGGCAAAAATTTTAGGAATTGTCGGGCTAGTTTTAGCTTTCAGCATTTCTAGCATATTAAATATGTCGCTTCTGGCAATTTTTCTCCGCCGTAAAATCGGTTCTGTAGATGAAAAAAGAATTATTCTGACCGCTTTTAAAATTGGAATCGCTTCTGTTCTCGCTGGAATCTCTTGCTATAATATGCTCTATCTAATCGCGCCTTTAGTTAATATGCAAACAGGATTTGGAGTTTTAATCCAAGGAGTAACCGCTGGTTTAGGTGGAATTGGAGTTTATCTTTTTTTCTCTTGGCTTTTGAAAATCAAAGAACTTTCTGTTTTCTGGAATATTTTAAAAACCCGCCTGCCATGGAAAAAAATATCAGTTACGGAAATTGTCAATAATAAATAAAAAATGAAAAGTCTTCAACAAAACATCAGAAATTTTGCCATTATTTCCCATATTGATCACGGCAAATCAACCTTGGCTGACCGACTACTTGAACTAACCGGCACAATTGAAAAAAGAAAAATGCGCCAGCAGATGCTTGATCAGATGGATTTAGAAAGAGAAAAGGGAATTACGATTAAATTACAGCCCGTGAGAATGGAATACAAAGTTTCAAATGTCATTGCGAGTAAGCAAAGCGAACATGGCAATCCCGAATCGTCGCCGCCTACGGCAATTCCTCGCAATGACAAGTATATTTTGAACTTAATTGACACGCCGGGACATGTTGATTTTAGTTATGAAGTATCAAGAAGTCTTGCCGCAGTGGAAGGCGCAATTCTTTTGGTTGATGCGACAAAAGGAATCCAAGCTCAAACCCTGAATAATCTTTATCTGGCTTTAGAGCAAAATCTAACCATTATTCCAGTAGTCAATAAAATCGACATAACTACGGCAAGAATAAATGAAACAACCGAAGAAGTAGCTCGTCTTTTAGGAATTAATCCCCAGAAAATTATTAAAATCTCAGCCAAATATGGAACAAATGTTGAACAAATTTTAGAGGCGATTGTGGGAAAAATTCCTCCGCCGAAAGGAAATTCTGATGCGCTTTTGAGAGCTTTAATTTTTGATTCGGTTTATGATCCGTACAAAGGAGTTATTGCTTATATAAAAATATTTGATGGATGTCTTGAACCTGGAAATAAAATTTTCTTAATGGCTTCAAAGGCAGAAACTGAATCCTTAGAAGTAGGAATCTTCAAGCCGGAATTAACCAAAATTACCAAGCTTCAATCCGGCGAAATAGGCTGGGTTGCCACCGGTCTTAAAGAAATAGAAAAATGCCGAGTTGGAGATACAATAACCAAAGCCAAAAGCATGCCCCACATTATCCGAGCAAAGCGAGGATTAGTGCGGGGCCAAAAGTCAAAAGTCAAAAATACAATCCAAAATTCAAAAGTTAAGACTGAAGAAGAATTAAAAATTCTAAAAACAGGAATTAAACCTTTACCCGGCTATAAAGAACCAAAGCCGATGGTTTTTGCCAGTCTTTTTTCGCAAGACCCGGATGATTTTGAAATTCTAAGAGACGGTTTAAGAAAATTAAAACTTAATGACGCTTCTCTTTCTTTTGAGGCGGAATCTTTAGGGCCATTGGGGCGCGGATTTAAATGCGGATTTCTGGGAATGCTCCATTTGGAAATTATCACAGAACGGCTCCGTAGAGAATATGGCATAGATTTAATTATTACCACGCCTTCAGTTGTCTATAAAATAATTAAAAAAACCGGCCAGGAAATAATGATTTACACTCCACAAAATCTTCCTGACTCGAGCCAAATACAAGAATTTCAAGAACCATACGCAAAACTCGAAATTATTCTGCCAAAAGAATATCTTGGACAAGTAATGAAACTTCTGGGCGCTTTGAGAGGAATTTATAAAGCGACGAATTATTTAAATCCCGAAAAAGTAATTATCACCTATGAAGCGCCTTTAGCAGATGTAATTGCCGGCTTTTATGACCGGCTTAAAAGCGCCAGTTCTGGTTTTGCCTCAATGAATTATGAACTAATTGGCTATAGAAAAGCAAATTTAACTAAGCTTGACATTTTAATTGCCGGAGAAAAAGTTAAACCTTTCTCGCAAATTGTCCCAGCTGAACTTGCTTATCAGGAAGGAAAAAGAATTGTGGAGAAATTAAAAGAAATTCTGCCTCGACAAAATTTCGCTGTCGCGCTTCAGGCCGCGATTGAAAGTAAAATCATTGCCCGGGAAACAATCAAGCCGTTCCGAAAAGACGTTACCGCAAAACTTTACGGCGGAGATGTTACCCGAAAAAGAAAACTTTTAGAAAAACAAAAGAAAGGTAAGAAAAAAATGAAAACTTTCGGCCGGGTTGATATTCCCCAGGAAGCATTTCTGGCAGTTTTAAAGAAATAAAACTAAAAGAAATTTCGCCATGGCGAAATTTCTTTTAGTTAATACTCCCCTATTTAGTAATGTTTCTAACGAGGTCAAGAGAGCTTGCTTTTGAAAATAAAAAATGATAAAATAATAAAAGTTAATCCTTATAAAAAATACCCCCTCTAACTCTCCCTACAAGCCCCATAAGGGGCAAGCCCTTTATAGGGCAAGGGGGGAACCAATTATTCCTCGAGAGTTAAATGGGGTAGCAATCCAAAAACCATGGAACTAAATTCTAAAAAACTAATCATCACCACTATTATCGTCAGCTTTCTCGTCTCATCGTTGGTCGGAGCAACTTTTGGATTTATTGGCGGGGGCTTGGCAAGCGGTTTTGTCGAACCTTTTCTCAAAGGACAAATCCCGGAAAAATTTGTCAAGGGATGGAAAAATATTCCTTTTCCAACCCCTGAGGAAAAAATTAAAGTGGTTGAAGAAGATTCAGCGGTAATTGAAGCGGTAAAAAAGGTAAGTCCAGCAGTCGTCAGCATCATTATTACCAAAGATCTGCCGAAAATTGAAGAATACTATATTAATCCATTTGGCGATGATTTTTTTGAACAATTTTTCGGTCACGATTTTAGCATTCCCCGGTATCGCCAACACGGCACCGAGAAAAAAGAAATTGGCGGTGGAACTGGTTTTATCATTTCATCTGACGGATTAATCTTGACTAACCGGCATGTGGTCTCAGACACTGAAGCAGAATATACGGTTTTAACAAATGATGGAGAAAAATACAAAGCCAGAGTTTTAGCCAGAGATTCGGTAAATGATATTGCAGTTTTGAAAATCGAAAAAGATAATCTTCCGAAAGTGGAATTCGGCGATTCAGACACTCTTCAAATCGGACAAGGAGCCATTACAATTGGCAACGCTTTGGGAGAATTCAGAAATACTGTAAGTGCTGGAGTAATTTCCGGACTTAAACGATCCATCACTGCTTCAGGCGGCGGAACTACTGAAGAGCTAAGCGGAATTATCCAGACAGACGCGGCAATTAATCCGGGAAATTCCGGCGGACCATTGGTTAATCTCGCCGGGCAAGTTATTGGCGTTAATGTAGCGATGGCTTCCGGCGCGGAAAATATCGGTTTTGCCATTCCAATCAATGATGTCAAAAAAGTGGTTGAAGATGTTAAAACATATGGAAAAATTATTCGCCCTTTCTTGGGTGTTCGCTATGTGATCATCAACAAATCTATTCAAGAAAAAAATAATCTCCCGGTCGATTACGGCGCTTTGATTATCCATGGAGAGAACATTGAAGATTTGGCAATCATTCCCGGCAGCGCCGCCGACAAAGCCGGGCTTGTTGAAAATGATATAATATTAGAAATAAACGGCGAAAAAATAGATCAAAAAAACACTTTAAATAAATTGATTTTGAAATATAAACCGGGAGATGAAATAGAATTGAAAGTTTTACATAGAGGAGAGGAGAAAATTGTTAAAGTGAAGCTGGAAGAGAAAAAATAATTGTAATTTTACTTTTAGAAATTTATTTAATGTAATTAATTACGGATGTAATTCCAATATTCTATAATATTTTTGGCATAAACATAGAAATAGTTTTTCTAGTTATTTTAATTGCCTTTGGAATAATCTTAATAAAAAACAAAAATATCCTAAAAATAGACAGGAGAAAAATTGCTTTATTTTTAATTTTATTTATTTTATTTTCCTATATGCCAATTTTATAGGTGACTTTTGAGGGCAACTTTTCTCTTTTGGAAATTATAGGAAAAGTCATCAAAAATGATGCTGACCAACTTGTTTTTATGGATATTGGTTCTTTGATAATCTCTCTACCTTTATTGCTTACTGTTTCTTATCTACTCTCTTACTTAACAATTTTTACTTATTCTAAATTCAAAAACCAAAAATAAACAAAAACCAAAATAAGTAAAAACAGCTCTGTTTCGTTTCTGCGAGTTATAAACCCGCAGAAAATTCTCGTTAAAAGTTTTAACTTTCTAAAAACCAGTTACAAACTGACAACGAGAATATGTTTCAAGCTACAAACTTGAAACAACAAGAAATTCAGAAGCTATAAAACTTTTAACTTTTGATTTGTATTTTTGAACTTTGATTTTTGATTTTTAAAAATATGCAAATAGATAAATTTACAACTAAAGCCCAAGAGGCACTGCTTAGAACTCAAAGCATTGCTTCTCAAAACAGCCAGCAGATTGATACTCTTCATTTGGCACTCTCGCTTATAAGCCAAAAAGAAGGAACTCCTTTTATGGTGCTTCAAAAAATGGAGGCAGACATTGCCGCATTAGAGAAAAAACTTACCGAAGAAATACAAAGACTTCCAAAAGTATCTGGACTTCAATCAACGAAAGAACAACTGCAGCCAACCCAGGAATTAGGAATGATTATCAATGAAGCGCGTGAACAGGCAATAAGAATGCAGGATGAATATATCTCCACTGAACATTTGCTTTTGGCGATTCTCCAAATTGACGGGAAAGTAAAACAAATTTTTAATTCTCTAAATTTAACCTATGAAGCTGTCCTGAAAATTTTAGCTGAAATAAGAGGCGCTCAAAGAGTAACCGGCCCAGAACCAGAAACAAAATATCAGGTGCTTCAAAAATATGCCAGAAATTTAACAGAATTGGCGAGAACCGGCAAATTAGATCCTGTAATTGGACGAGATGACGAAATTCGCCGAATAATGCAGGTGCTTTCAAGGCGAACTAAAAACAACCCGGTATTAATCGGAGAAGCCGGAACTGGAAAAACAGCCATTATAGAAGGGCTCGCTCAAAGAATTGTTGCCGGAGACGTTCCAGAATCACTTAAAGATAAAGAGGTAGTTGCTTTAGATTTAGGATCCCTTCTTGCTGGAAGCAAATTTCGCGGAGAGTTTGAGAATAGAATAAAAGCTGTGCTTAAAGAAATAGAAGCAAAACGCGGCAAAATTATTCTTTTTATTGACGAACTTCACACACTCGTCGGCGCTGGAGGAGCTGAAGGAGCCGTTGATGCTTCTAATATGCTCAAACCGGCATTAGCTCGAGGAGAGCTTCATTGTATTGGAGCAACAACTCTCAAAGAATACCAAAAATATATTGAACGTGATCCGGCTTTAGAACGAAGATTTCAGCCGGTTTATGTCGCCGAACCTTCCCCAGAAGACACAATTTCCATTCTCAGAGGCATTAAAGAAAAATATGAAATTTTTCACGGTGTTCATATTACTGATTCAGCCCTTATCGCCGCAGTAACTTTATCGCAACGTTATATTCCAGATAGATTTTTACCGGATAAAGCTATAGATTTAATCGATGAAGCAACCTCTGCTTTAAGAATGGAAATTGACAGTATGCCTGAAGAGCTTGATAAAATGAGACATGAAACACTTACTCTTGAGATAGAAAAACGGGCCTTAGCAAAAGAAAAAGATAAAAATTCTAAAGAAAGACTTAAAAAAATAGAAAAGAGGCTATCTAATTTAAAAGAAAAAAGAGGCGTCTTAGAAGAACAATGGAGACAAGAAAAAGATGCTATCACTCAAATCCGCCAGACAAAAAAAGAAATTGATCAGGCAAAAGGAGAAGCAGAAATTGCTGAACGTCAAACCAATCTTGAAAAAGTAGCTGAAATCCGCTATGGCAAAATTCCAGAATTAGAAAAAAAAGTTGAAGTATTGCAAAAAAAATTAAATAAAATTCGCCAAGTCCATCAGGTTCTTAAAGAAGAAGTTACCGAGGAAGATATAGCTGAGGTTGTTTCACGCTGGACCGGCATTCCAGTAACCAGAATGCTTGAAGGTGAAATGGTCAAACTTTCTAGAATGGAAAAGGAGATAGCCAAAAGAATTGTTGATCAGACTCAAGCTATTGAAGCGGTTGCCAATGCCATTAGGCGGGCCCGCGCTGGAATTGCCGAGCCAGACAAACCAATCGCCTCTTTTATCTTTATGGGACCGACTGGTGTCGGAAAAACAGAACTAGTTAAGGCACTGGCTGAATTCATGTTTAATGACGAAGATGCTATTGTTCGCCTTGATATGAGTGAATATATGGAAAAGCATACTGTTGCGCGAATGATCGGTTCCCCTCCCGGATACATCGGTTATGAAGAAGGCGGACAATTAACCGAGAAAGTTCGACGCCGACCATATTCCATTGTTCTTTTTGATGAAATTGAAAAAGCCCATCCTGATATCTTTAATATTTTACTTCAAATTCTTGATGATGGACGTCTCACTGATGCCAAAGGAAGAATAGTCAATTTTAAAAATACAATTGTGGTTATGACTTCAAATATCGGCAATGAAATTATCCGTGAGTATGTTGCCTTTGGCTTTGCTGATCGGAAAAATTCTAAAATTAAAAATGAGAAAGAAATGCAAAATAAAGTAAGGACAGCGCTTAAAGAACATTTCAAACCGGAATTTCTAAACAGAATTGATGAGATAATTGTCTTCAATAATCTCACTAAAGAAGAAACCTTAAAAATTGTTAGCCTTCAGCTTGAAAAAGTAGCTAAACGTCTTAGGAATAAAAAAATTAAAATCAGCGCAACAAAAGAAGCAAAAGAACTTTTGGCTAAAAAGGGATTTGATTCATTTTACGGCGCCAGGCCCCTTAGGCGAACTATTCAAACATTAGTTTTGAATAAACTGGCAAATGAAATTATCAAAGGAAAAATCAAGCCAGAAGACAAAGTTGTTATTGATGTTGATACAAAAGGAGAAAAGATTATTTTCAAGTAAGCTGATGAAGTAACCAGAACAGTGAATGTCATCGTCTCCGGCGGCGGAGAAATAATGTACACTTATTCCACCTCGATTGACTTCCGGCGTTCTTTAAAAAAAATCGTCAATACTCTAATAAAAGAAATTATTGTTATTGCCAATACCGGCGTTGGCCGGCTTAATCCCAAAGACATTGACAATGACTTTACCGGTTGAATATCTTGCTTTAATCTTGTCAACCTTAACGGGAAAGTTATGACAGCACTACCGAAACGGCCATTTGGAAAATTCCGGTCCTTGATTACGCCAAAGAATATTTTCTTGAAATAGAATTACTGCCTTTTAAAATTTAAGAGCGGAAAAGATATCATTACTTCACTCAAATATTTCACTATCAATTATCAATACAGAAATTTCCACCTCTGTTGCTGAAATAATCAAACTAGCAATTTCAAAAGATGAATCTCAAGAAGAAAATATTTCCGTAAGTGAGACAACCGAAAAAGACGAAATAGCTGGAATAGCTACTGAACATTCTATAACTGAATCTTCCTCCAAGTAAGAAACTGCTTCCGGAGAAAGTACATCTTTTGAAACAGAAAAAGAAAGAGCAGCTGCGGCCAAAGAAAGCAATGATATTGCTATAACAGAAAAAACAAAAGAATCTAATTTGTAAGAAATTGATCCAAGCGGCAAAGATTCAAAAATTAACGGCTCAAGCCAGAAAGTATCGAACCAGCAAGAAAGCAAAGCAAGAGAAACAGAAACCAATGAAGAAATTTTAGAAATAGAAAATAAACAGGTCGAAGAAAAAATTAAGAATATTAGAGAAATTATTCAAGGATTTATCTCTGGTTATTGGTAGCTGGGAGTATTGGTTATTGACTTTATTTTCTTGGGTTATTATTATTTAGCCAAAGGACGAAAAGAAAAATCAGGGGACTAAAATAACAATATAACTAAACTTAGAAATGAAAAGAGAAATTGATCTTTTGATTCCAGTTTTTATATTTTTTCTTGGCTGTGAATTGTTACTTGAAGAATTTCCTTCTTGGTTAATTTCGGCTGTTTTTTTTATTGCTGGTTTTAGTATTCTAAAAACGGTTAGATATAATCTACTCCTTGGAAGCTTGCCTTTTCTCCTTCTTGGCGGAATAGCAATTTCTTTTCCATTTACCAATGAGAGAATTCAACAAATTTGGATTATTTTTTCTCTTGTTCTATTGTATTTAGCCTTGTCCAGCGCCAAAGGCTTTATTTATTTTTCTAAACAGAAAAATTTATCTAACACTTCAGAAAAATCCGGCGAAATTGATTGCTTAAAAATAAATCAGGCTATTTCTTTTATAACTTTTTTTCTGTGGACTTCTGGAATTAGTAAAGCTTACCTGAATTTTAATATTTCTGTTTCTTTGGCAATGACTCTGCTTTTTGTTGTAATTGTCCTTATTTTCCATCAGTCATCAAAAATATCCAACCATGAATTTCCTCATCTCTTGTTTTATTCTCTTGTTATTGGATTTATGATGACTGAACTGGCTTGGACTCTCTCTTTCTGGCCGTTAGAACATTTCTCAATCGGAGCAACACTTCTAGTGATCTACTGGTTCTGGTGGGATATACTCGGACGCTCTTTTAAAGAAAAATTAAACAAAAAAATAATTTTTAAAGATCTAATTTTCGGAGCTCTCGGCATCGGCTTAATACTTCTGTCAACAAAATGGTTGCCGTGCTAAAAAACGTCATTGTAAGAAGTAACTAAAAGGAACGACGAAGCAACCCCGTTATTCGGCCCTTATAGTTGCTCTTTGTGGAGCCCGGATTATTATGGACGACATTAAAATAAAATCCATCAGAAATCATCAAAATGTAAATCTTGCAGAAGAAAATTCACCTCCTGAAAAACCATACAAACCAAAAAGGCTAAAAAAATTCTTTAGGTTTATTTTTTTAACTCTTTTTATCTTTATTATTGGAGGCATTGCCGGAATTTTTGCTGAAAGAATTTTTCTGCCATATCTCGCTACTATTCCCTTTTTTAATAAATATGAATTTGTCAAAAAAGCAGTAGAACAGACGGTTATTATTAATAAAACAGAGGAGATAAATATTTCTGAAGATTTAGCTTTGGTTGAAGCCATTAAAAAAATCAAGCCGGCTTTGGTTAAGATAGATATCTTTTATCTAACCCAATCAACCAAAGGAAAAATTAAAACTAAAAAATTAGAGCCACGTTTGGCAGAATCAACTACCGGCTCTATTTTAACCAGTGATGGATTGATTATAACCAGGCCTTCCTTCTATTCAGCCGAAGAAATATTAGGTAAAAATTCACTGAAAGGAATTTCTTATAGAATAACTCTTCCAGATGGCCGGGAATTCCAGATTTCGGATGAAAATGTGATCAAATATAGCTTTCAAGTTTCAACTCGCGATCCAAAATCCAAGCTTATTATTCTAAAAATTAAAGCGACTAATTTGCCGGTGGTAAGTCTTGCCGATTCTGATCTGCTTGAGCTAGGTCAGCGAGTGGGAATAGTTGGGGAAAAAATCACTACCGGGATTATTTCTGATTTTAAAACAGGAACATATCGCGATACTTCCATACCCAAAGAAATGTCAAAATCTCAAAATTGGAATCTAATTAATATTAATACTCCTCTTGACGAAAATTTTTCCGGAGCGCCGGTTATTAACTTAAAAGGAGAAATAATCGGCATCAATGCAATCGAAAAAAAGGGGGAAGAATTTAAAAGCCTAGTCATCCCAATTAATGATATAAAATCATTTATTGATTGGGAAATAAAAAAACAGCAATAAAAAGGCGGGTTTAAAACCCGCTTCACTGTAGTTATTCCCTTTTTATTTAGAAAAAAAATAGCCAAAGAAAAAAGATGAGTGATTTTTTGGGAAGGGAATTGTTTTTGGGGGTTGTTTTTTATTTGTTTTTTGTTGGGGAGAAGTTTTTAATCTCTAATAAGTTTTAAAGATTAAGAATTTCTCCCCAACACCCACTTACAATTCTTCACTCATCTTGCCTATATCTTACTCCCATTTAAAAACCTTGTCAAGACCCTAAATAATGCTTTATTTAAGCCAAAAAATAACAAGGGAATATTTTAAGGGAAAAGTTATCCACAGGTAGTGAATTTAGAAAGATTTAAAGTTCTAATTTTTCAGCAAATATTACCGGAGTTGATTAATCGTCTTGCTCGGGGCTTCACCCCCTCGCTTAAGCGGTTCGTCCTTGCGTCATGCCCCGTAGTGAACTTTGCTCTACTACCGGGGTCAGCAAAGAAGCAAAGCCCGCAAAAATTGTTTCCTTAATTGAAAAAATTTTTTGGGGCGCGCGATTAAAAGAATGTAGAAAAAATTTTTCTGTTTTGCTTGTCGCCGTAGCGAAGCGAGGCGGTTTCCTACAGGGCTTGCGTATAGCCGTTGTTATCCGATGTGACGCTTGCTGAGCTAATAATCTTGGTTTTCAAAATTACCTTGTAGGACCTGCGGGATTAGCCGCGAGCTGTTACCCAAAATGTTCTGAGGGAGCGAAGCAACTGAAGAAAGCAAGCAAAGCGAGCGATTTCCGCAGGACATCAGGGATATACGAAGTTTTTCTGGAACGAAGTGGAAGAAAATTTGGGTGAGGGGCGGGCTGGCCCCCGAACCGTTTATACGCTGTTATGTGATCCGAGTGTAACGCAGTGAAGCGAAAGCGTAGCGTCTTCTTGAGTAATTTTTTGGACGTTCTGTCAAAAGAGTGAATGCGATACTTTAAGAATATGAATTAAGGCAAGGTTCAATTATCAAGTAGTCCGCTCCATTCAACAACAGTAAACCCATTTCGTTTTGGAGTTTCAATTGTTGGTTTGTTTAATTCAATTTTTTCTGAATGAGGTTTGAAGTAGAAGTTCAATCTTATCAATGTATCTGGTTCAGGAGTAATAATTAAATTCATATTCTCGTCTAAGAATGATTTTTCCAAAATTTTAATTTCATAATAATTTGATTTCTCTAATTCTTTTAACCAGTATTCTTTGAATTGAATTGATTCTTTTTGGTTTAATCCTAATAATGGTAGGTTTTGATCAAACCAGTTATCAAGATTTGAATATTCAACAATCCAACCTTCATTAGGCAGTTCAAGATTAGTTAATTGAGCTTCATAGAATAAATAATCATATTTATTATTAATTAGCCCGTTAGGCTTTGCTATGACTTTCCAGCCAGTTAAATATTTGGGTTCGGCTTTTGTGATGAATCCATTTACATCAATTTTAACTTCAATTTCAGATGTTTCAATTGGATATAAATAAACTGCTGGCTTTTTAACTCCTGGTGGAAAATTTGGAAAATCAGGTGTAACGCATATATCAGTTATTGCATCAATTAGTTCTCCAGCACAATTATACTTTTTGATTGAATCTTCAGTTAAACCATCTATTGCCAATTGCTTTGCTTCTTCAACCGAATTAACAGTACAAATTGCACCTTTAGATTTAATTTTGTTCAGATTATTTATTATTTGAGGACATGTTTTGGAAATAGAACCAACAATTGATTTTGCCATTGGTTTTTCTTTTTTTATTTCTTTTAAATCAATGACTTTGAAGGATACTTGATACTGATTGTTGACAGGTTTAACTTTAACTTCACTTTTTTCAATTAGAGATAATGATTCGATTTCTTCAGTAATAACTACTTTAGCAGAATTTCCGTTTGATGCTTGTTGATACAAACATTCATAATCTTCATCACAGTTTACGATACTTTGATCATTAAATGGTATTTGCGTACATCCTACTAGAATCAATATTCCTATTAAGATTGAAAAAATTATTATTTTGTTCATAATAATATTGCTTAGATTAGTTAATATATATATAAATATAGCGATTGCTTCAAATCAAATTGAATCTTGCCCCTTTACATTATAGCCCAAAAAATTATTTCATATAACATATGCGATTTAACGAAGCTCCGAGCGTTAGCAAGGAGTTTGGGTGTAGCGAGGTGCAACCGGGTGGAACCGTTAAATTACTGTTAAGTGAGTGCGATAGCACTGAGCCAGAGCGCAACGGCCTTTCTGAAGGAAAGGCTGGCGAGAATTAATTTTTTGCCTCCATAAACTCCTTTAATTTGTTAAGCGCAATTCTTCTCATACTTATTTCGTTTTTTTCTGCCTGTGTCAGCTCAGCAAAACTTTTGGAAAATCCATCCGGTTGAAAAATTTGGTCCCAGCCAAAACCTGAATTCCCGGTAGGCGAAACAATTTTTCCTTTGACAGAACCTTCAAAATAATAAATTTCATTAGGGCTTTTTGCATATCCAATAATGGTTTTGGCTTCTGTTTTATTATTTTCCAATTTTTCAACAATATTAAACAAGCCGTCATTTCCGATTGTTTTCATAAACCACTTAATTAATGGCCCGGGCAAACCGTTAAGACAATCAAAGTACAAAGAAGTATCTTCAACTATAAATTCGGCTTGTTTATGATTTAAAGCTTCTAAAAGTTTTGCTTTGATAATCTCTTTTGCGTTAATATCCTGAATTTCAGGCAAATCAATATCAAGTTGTTCAACATTTGGAAGAATTGCGCTGACTTCTGCAAATTTGTTCTTGTTTCCTGTAATAAAATATAGAGTCATATCAATTTAGTGCAACAAATAGATTATAAATGTTTGGGGCAAAAAATTAATTTCACTTGACTCGTTTCTATACGAATTGAATGTATAATATCGACATTTTGTTGCATATTATACGAACCCCGTTAGAAATTCTATAGGGGCAATAAATTTTGCTGCAAAACAATGGGATATTATTTCTAACGGGGTAAAGCAGTTTTTATTAAACAAACAAGCTAAAAATTATTCCTCGCAAACAATTAATTGTCAGTCCCTAGGAATACTATATCCCTCTGGGCAACTGGTAAAGGAAATTAATTGCACATATTGCATATATTGTTTCGGTATATCTGAAGTGCGTAACATTTGTGAAAAACTTTGTAAAAACTTTTTCCAGATATGCTGTGTTATATAAAGTTTATTTTTAGCTATTCATAAATTATATTTACTTCTTTACAATCTTTTTCGTCTGGAAATGACTTCATACACCAGTTACATTTTTTGTATATTTCAATTTTATTTTCCTTAAAAAAATATTTTCCGTATTCTTCTGAAAAACATTCACCGCTTCCAGCGCCACCTTTAAAAAACACAAAATCATCATTTATTTCCGTTAATTCACCAGCTAAATATTTTGTATGTTGTGGTGATCTTTTTATAGTCTTTTTATCTATGTTGTAAACATAAAACGCACCTGTCATTTCCATGTTTTCCCATGGCGTAAAAATAAAAAAGTTCGTAGATTGGCAAGCTTGCTTTCTGCCAAGCTGAGAATAATCTATATAAAATTTCCCGTTTTTTAAAACCTCATTATATTCATTTGGATAATTATTTTTATAAGCAATTTCCATGCTTTTATACCATTCTTGATTTTCAAAGTCTGCAATTGCTCCACAAATATTAGATGATTTTGTATTTTCCCTAATGTTAAATTTTTTCTCTGTATTTGAGGTAATATTATTTTTTTTGAAATTTGTGGTTATTATTTGCGCGCACCCAATTAAAATCGCGAGTATAAGTAAAATTAAAAATATTCTTTTCATAAAATTAAAGCTAAAAATAAATTTCATGTAACGTTTAGTATATCTGAAGATTTTAGTCTATTTTTTAGATATCTTCTGTCCATACCAGATTTTAAATATCTTTCTCGATTTTTTGATATCAATCTCGTTTATACATGCTTTATAATAGATAAGTTTCCAGGGTTTTTTATTTTTGGCAGAACGATTGATTCCTTTATTATGATCAGAAAATCTTTTATTCAAATTATTAGTATAACCAGTATACCAAGAATAATCTTTTAAACTTTGAAGAGTATAAATATAATAAAATAATATAATTTCTGACAGGGCAAACTTAATGTATAATTATCAATGGAATTACTAATAATCACTTAGGTATTTTTATTTTACCAATTTTTATAAAATTAAACAACAGAAATATTTAGAATAAACAAGGTGAGAATTAAAATTAAGAAATTAAAACTATAAAGGCATATATCGGTTGTTTAAAGGAATATTTTAATTTTAAAAAATTTAATTTTAAAAATAGACGAGGAAAATACGAACCCCGTTAGAAATTCTATAGGGGCAATAAATTTTACTGCAAAACAATGGGATATTATTTCTAACGGGGTAAAGCAGTTTTTATTAAACAAACAAGCTAAAAATTATTCCTCACAAACAATTAATTTTTACTTGAATGCAATAAAATTTTTCTGTTTTGCCTTCCTCTTGCTAGAAGAATTACAGAAACGGCTTTCCGCCTTCAGCCCGTCTTCCTTTTCTATCCGCTTGCTTCCGGAATAGAATTTATCACGCATATAGTTTTGCTGTTGTGCGGGACTTAATTTTTTTGGTGGAATCGCTATATAAATTCAAGTGGTGGTAAGTGAGTTGAAAGAGCCAAAAAGTTCATCTCGATTACAAATTTATCATATATTCCCATTTTTCGCAGCAATTAATGTCAGGGGGGCTTGACGAATATTTGCTTTCATATATACTTAGACTATCTAACAATTAAATAGTCTAATTAATTATTATGAATAATAACAACAAAACAATAAATTGTATAATTTCGCTTATTTTCAAAACCAGCCGTTTAATCCATGAACAATTAAGAAAGGAAAAGAAACATCCTAATCCTTTTTCTATTCTGCGTTTGGAAGTTTTGCGCTATATAGCAGAAAAAAAGAATCCATTAATGAAAGAAGTAGCTGATTATTTTTGTATTACCCCGCCTTCAGCCACTTCACTAATTAATCCTCTTGTTAAGTCAGGGACACTTAAAAGGGTTTATGATAAGAGTGATAGACGGATCGTTCGTCTTTCAATTACTTCAAAAGGTTGGAAAGAGCTTGAGAAGGGTTTTGATGAAGTTAATAACAATATGAGAAAAATTTTGACACAACTTAATATAAATGAAAAGAAAAACCTTATTAGAATTTTAGAAAAATTATCAAAAATCTATGAAAACTTTAATTAAAAACAAAATATACAGAAGAATGTTGTTTGGTGTTATTGTAGTCGTTGGTTTAATAGTTGTAACCAGTTCATTTTCTACAGCAAGAGGCAATAATTTCTTGTTGGCCAATTTATTTAACGGTACCTCAAGCGACACCGAAGCCGTTTCTAATAAAAGAACAGTTGTTGTCCAAACTAAAAAAATATCTTCTTTAGAGGATATTACTCAAAATATTTCCGCTTCTTCCGTGACTAAACCTTTAAGTAAGGCTGAAGTCAGTTCTAAGATGACAGGCAAGGTTGTGGGCGTTTACTTTAAAGAAGGAGAATGGGTTAGTGCCGGGCAAACTATTATTCAATTAGAACAGGATCAAACCCTGCGAACAGCTTACAACAACGCCCAGGCCAATTTAATTAATACCCGCACTTCAATGAATCAAGATATAAAGGCGGCTAAGGTCGCGACAGAAACGGCAAAATCAGCATTAGAAAATACTAAAGTTAATACACAAGAAAATATTAAAAATGCTGAATTGGCGGTTAAAGCGGCTGAAGTTGCATTAGAAAACGCAAAATCATCTTTGGATGATACCAGAATCACAAATGAACAAACAATTCAAAATTGCTATAACAGTATTAAAACGACTATGCAAAGTAATTTATCAACCATTAACACGGCCTTGACCGCCGTAGGCGATATTATTGGTGAAAGCCCCGGTAACGCTTCTTCTAATGATAGTTATGAGGATGTGCTGGGCGTTAAAAACTCTCAAAGTTTGCGAGACACAAAAAACTTATTTTGGCAGGCTAGAAGCTACTACGAAATAGCTGAAAACAGCTATAATGATTTAGATATAAATTCTTCTTTTAATAAAATTGACAGTGTTGTAAATACAGTCGACAGTGCTTTGAATTTAACAAAGCAAACATTAATTCAAACCAGAATATTATTAGACAATACTATAACATGCAGCGGCTTTCCGGCTTCAAGCTTGGCCGGCTTGAAAACATCTATTGACACTAATTTAAACGGCCCTTACGGCATTAATGCCGCTATTAGCACGTTGCAGGCTAATAAACAAGCTATTATTAATTCCATACTGGGAGAAACTGCGGGAAATGATACGGCTCAGTCGGCTTATGAGGCGGCTAAAACCGCACTTGAGCAAGCAAAACAAAATTTAATTTTAACAAAAGCGCAAGCTCAGTCACAAGTAGAAGCAGCACAAAAACAACTTGAATCAGCTGAAGTGAATTTGGTCAGCGTTGAAAAGCGGGCAGAACTGCAGATTACTGCCGCTCAAGGGCAACTAGATTCCATACAAGCGCAATTAGATAATACTACGATTACAGCGCCTATTTCCGGTATAGTCAGCCGAAAATATATAGAAGTAGGAGAAATGGCAATGGCCGGTAGCCCAGTGGCTGAAATCGTAAATACCAGGGGTATAGAAATTGAATTGTCTTTAACTGAATTTGATATTGGTAAAGTTTTTATTGGTCAAGAAGTTGAGATTAGATTGACGGCTTATCCTGATGAAAAGTTTATTGGAAAGGTTTATTATGTCAGTTCTGTGGCTGATCCAGTAAGTAAAAAGTTTCCTGTTAAAATTCAATTGGAAAATACTGATGAAAGAATCAAAGCCGGTATGGTGGCTGATGTAAAAATCATTACCGACAAACAAAAAGACATTTTAGTAATTCCAAAATCAGCAATATTCAAGGAAGAAGGCGTTGAAAAAATTTATGTTGTGGAGAATTCAAAAGTTAAGATAAAAACTGTTAAAACCGAAGTTATTGACGAAAATAGATTAAAAGTTGTGGAAGGGTTATCCGCGGGAGAAGAAATTATTATTAATGGAAATTATGATCTTAAAGACGGCGATTTAGTAACAATAAAAAATCAATAATCCTATGAAATTAGCAGATTTTTCAGTTAATAAACCAGTAACTATTCTGATGATTGCTTTAATTATTGTTGTTTTGGGTACTTTGTTTTTTTCTAAACTTGATTTAGATTTGCTGCCGGAAATTGAATATCCGGTAGTTTCGGTAGTGACTACTTATTCGGGTGTAACCTCGGAAGATATTGAAGAAGTTCTAACTAAACCTATTGAAGACGCTGTGTCAACTATTCAAGATGTTAAATCAATTAAATCTTTTTCACAAGAAGGTTTGTCTGCGGTAATGATTGAATTTAATTGGAGTACTAATATTGACTCCGCGGCTCAAGATATAAGAGATAAACTTGATTTAATTCAAGATTTCTTGCCAGCCGACACTGAGAGACCTTTAGTAGTTAAATTGGATATCGGAGCAATGCCGATTTTGAACTATGGAGTAACCTCAGAGAATTTAAATACTTTAGAACTGCGTCGTCTTTTAGAAGATAATATTAAAGATAAATTAGAGCGGCTAAATGGAGTGGCCTCTGTTCAAATAATGGGCGGTCGGCAAAGAGAAATTCTGGTTAGTTTAGATAAATCATTATTAGAATCTTATGGTTTAACTCAATCTCAAGTCATTCAAATTCTTCGCGGGGAAAATATTAATATTTCCGGCGGTCATATTATTGAAGGAATTCAAGAATTTACCCTACGGACTATTGGAGAATATGAAAATTTAGAGGAAATTAAAAATACAGTTCTTTGTGTAAAAGGAGGAGCACCGGTTTATCTTAAAGATGTGGCTAAAATAATAGATACTTACAAAGAAGAAAGAAGTTATAGCCGGACCAATAAAAAAGATAGCGTTTTATTGCTAATCAACAAACAATCAGGTAGTAATACTAACGAGGTGGCTGACCGGGTGACTAAAGAATTGCCTGAATTAAAGAAAAACCTGCCCAGCGGCATAGAGTTTAATTTGGTTTTTGATCAAAGCAGATTTATTAAAAAAGCTACTGGTTCAGTGGTTCAAAATGGGATTATTGGCGGGTTTTTAGCCGGCTTCCTCATTTTTTTGTTTTTAAGAAATTGGCGGCCAACCTTGACTATTATTACCGCCATTCCTTTATCTTTATTAGCCACTTTTATCCCTTTATATATAGCCGGCTATACTCTGAATATAATGACTTTAGGCGGTTTGGCTTTGGGGATTGGAATGATGGTGGATTCAGCTATTGTGGTGATAGAAAATATTTATCGGCATTTGGAGCAAGGCAAAGAACGAAAAGAAGCGGCAAAAGTCGGCGCTTCTGAAATTGGGATGGCTATTACTGCTTCCACTTTGACTACCATTGCGGTATTTTTTCCTCTGGCTTTAAGCGGCGGAATAGCCGGCCAAATTTCTCGGGGATTAGCTTTAACTGTTTCTTTTGCCTTAGCCGCTTCTTTATTTATTGCTTTAACTATTGTGCCAATGATGGCTTCAAAAATATTCAAAAAAAGAACGGCTAAAGAAGATAAAGAAATTTCGGGCAGCCAGAAATTTGAAAAAATTCAAAATTATTATAAAAGGATTCTTGTTTGGGCGCTTAATCATCAAAAAAAGGCAATTTTAATCACTGGAGGGTTGTTGATTTTATCACTTTGTTTAATTCCTTTTATTGGCACTGAATTTATGCCGCTTGGCGATCGGCCAATGTTAATTTTGCAATTAAAGATGCCTCCGGGTACTTCTTTAGAAGAAACCAACAAAGTAGTTGGCCAAATAGAAGATGTTATTTTGGAATTGAAAGATGTTGATAGTGCGAGCAGTTTTGGGGGGTTAGTTGAAGGCGGCAAAATGGATGTGGGTATGGGCTTTGGTTCAGCTAGTGTTGATGAGTCAACTATTATGATTAAGTTAAAAGATAAAAAAGATCGTCAGTTATCCAGCCAAGAAATTCAAGAAATAATTAGAGAAAATTTGCCTAAAATCAGAGGGGTGGAAGTTACTTTTACGGATATGACTCAACAAATGTTTGGTTCAGATAATCCTATTGAAATAAAAATTTTTGGCAAAGATTTGTCTCGATTAAAAGAAATTAGCTATAAGATGGCCGAAAAAATATCTCAAATAGAAGGGGTGCGGGATGTCAAAAATAGCCTGGCTGAAGGCAAGCCGGAAATAGCCATTAAAATTGACCGAGAAAAAGCCGCTCATTTAGGGCTTTCTGTCGGTCAAATTGGCGCCACGGTTAAAAACTCTATGCAGGGGGTAGTAGCGACTAAGTTTCGTCAAGCCGGAGAGGAGATTGATATTAGAGTTCGCTATAGTCCCGAATATCGACAAAATATTGAAGATATTAAAAGACTAACCATTTTTTCATCTTTGGGTAGATCTATCTTATTGGGGCAGGTGGCTGAAATATCAAAAAAGCAGGGTCCTGTTAAAATTGACCGGGAAGATCAATTGAGAGTAGTTTTGGTGACCGCAAATGTCGTTGATAGAGATGTCGGTAGTATTATGGAGGATATTAAAAAAGAATTAGCTGATTATTCATTGCCAACTGGTTATTTTATTGAATATGGCGGTTCATATAAACAGATGCAAGATAGTTTTAAAGTATTAAGTGGCGCTTTAATTTTAGCAACTCTGTTGGTTTATATGGTAATGGCTTCGCAGTTTGAATCTTTAATCTATCCTTTTATAGTGATGTTTGAGATACCACTGGCGTTTATTGGTGTTGGGTTGGCTTTATCTATCACCGGACAAACATTGTCTTTGCCTTCCTTTATTGGCATAATAATGCTGGCCGGTATTGTGGTAAACAATGCTATTGTTTTAATTGATTATGTTAATCAACTACGCAAAAGAGGAATGGATACATTGAATGCTTTAATTGAAGGTGGTACCACCCGACTTCGTCCAATTTTAATTACTTCTTTAACTACAATATTTGGAATGATGCCTATGGCTTTAGCCAGACAAGAGGGGTCAGAGATAATGCGGCCAATGGCTATTGCTGTAATTGGCGGTTTATTGGTCGCTACTGTGTTGACGCTGGTGGTAATTCCTGTTATTTACAGCGTTGTGGAAGGTATTTCTCGTCGAGCAACGGTAAAGATAAGTAGTGCTTTTAATAAAAAATAAAAGGTTGTAAATCTATGTCCTCGGTTCTGTCTATCACTTTTGCCTAGGTCTTGCCGTTTCTACAAAGTATGCTGAAGACTGGTTGTTTGATAGTCTCGAATCCTCTTGTTTGTTTGCTTCTTTTCTGATATTTAAGCCGTTCCTGAAGCTTTCTGTTTTTCATCTGTCTACCCAGAAACTTTCGTCAACCTTGACATATCCGTTAAAGACATCCGGCACGTCTTTAGTCATTTCCATTCTTAACAGAGTTAATGTTTTAAGAAGTTTGTATTTAGAAACATTAACTTTAGTAAAGAATAATGTTGGTTGAATATTCAAGGACGAGTTTGGAGACGGTTTGTTTTAAGAGCTTATTAGGAATGTTTAAGGGATTAGGCTTGGGACTAAAAAGATAATGGCAATTCTGACATTTTAATCGATTGCCAGATGCTTTCCAAAATTTAGTTTAAGAATGTTTGGGATACTTAGTTCGAAATGATTCCATAGATGATAATATTCTATCATCTTTGGTTTATTTTTTAAACTTTACCCTTTAATAAAATGGCTACTGCAAAATATACATTTGTAATATTTTTGCTAAGCATAATTTTTGTTTTAGCTTCAGTATTTATTCCAGTGGAAATCAACAACAAAAAAAGAACAATCAAATGTAAGGTTGGGTTTGCCGCTGAAATTTTTAGAACAGGATCAAACTCGTCTTGATCCAACTTTCCCAGTGAAAGTTAGTCTAGATTTTCCATGGGAAAGTCCAACTCGTATTTCATGGATAAAATTTTTTTCAATAATTTTCATTTTTATTGTGCTTTATTTAGTTTCTAGGATTTTCCTTAATTTGTTAAGAAATCTCCACGATAAAATGAAACTTAATTTTTTAGATTAGTACAAGCAAGCGAGGCCGGAATCGCCGCAAAACTCGGACAGGAAGCGCCTTCGCGTTTCCTCGTTAGAGGAAGTCATAGCAAAAAAATTTCGTTTCCGATTATTAAAAAAGAGGAGGTCTGGCAAAAAATTAAAAAAATATTAACGAATTTTTTATTCTGGGCGAGCGGAGTAAGCGCGAAGGTGTGCCACGCGGTTGTTTGTCGCCGAGTTCGTAGCGAGAAAATAAAATTTTTGGAAAGGGAGTTTGAGTAAAAGGAAAAAGTTTTATTTACGAGCGAAGAGCGAGGCAATAAAAACAGGAGTACGCAGGGCTGCCGATTAAAAAAAACAACGCTGGCACGAAGCAACCTAAAACATCCAATGCCTTAAAACATTGGATGTTTAATATTGTGGACCGTGCCGGACTTGAACCGGCGACCTTCTCGATGCCATCGAGACGCGCTACCAACTGCGCCAACGGCCCCGTCTACTTTCACAATGCCCTTGAGAGGAATCGAACCTCTATCTAGGGCTTAGGAGTCCCTTGTTCTATCCATTGAACTACAAGGGCTTAAGCATTGCGGGTAGATCCGCCCCTTCAAACTTTGAGCCGTCAGGCGATTGGCGGGCAAGCGTCTATTAAGTTGCCAGAACGGCCCGAAGCAAATCCTTGTCAATGGGTAAAATTTCTAAATTAAGGGCAATTCTGTTTTAGTATAGCAAAAATTAAAAGTTAGTCAATTGGATTTAATTGTGATAAAATAAAATATATGGAGATATCAAAAGAAGTTAAATTTGTCTTGGACAAACTTAAAGAAGCCGGATATGAAGCCTATATTGTCGGAGGCTGTGTCCGTGATTTTTTACGTGGCGTTGAGCCAAAAGATTGGGACGTGACAACTAACGCTAAACCTGAAGAAATTCAAAAAGTTTTTTCTGACAGTTTTTACAAAAACAAATTCGGCACAGTTACAGTCCGAATTCAAAAATCAAAGATCAAAAAGCAAAATGACGATTTAAAATTCAAAAATAACAAAATTCAAAAACTTCAATTTATAGAAGTAGAGATTACCCCATTTAGGACAGAAGAAAAATATTCGGACAAGCGGCACCCCGATCAGATTCACTGGGCAAAATCTATTGAAGAAGATCTAGCAAGAAGAGATTTTACGATTAACGCAATGGCAGCGACGCCTATGGTGTCTAAACCGAAAGTTAAAAATGAAAAGTTAAACATTATCGATTTGTTTAAAGGGCAGAAAGACCTCGCAAACAAACTTATTCGGGCCGTGGGGAAGCCAGAGGATAGATTTAGTGAAGATGCTTTGAGAATGATGCGAGCTGTCCGTTTGGCAACAACCTTGAATTTTGAAATAGAGCCGGAAACTTTTAAGGCTATCCAAAAAAACGCTTTTTGGATTAAGGCGGTTTCAAAAGAGCGTATCAGAGATGAATTAGTAAAGGTAATTTTATCTGATTGTCCAGACAGGGGAATTTTACTTTTGAAGGACACCGGCCTTTTAAAATTTATCGTTCCGGAATTAGAGAAAGGCATTGGAGTTAGCCAAAACAGGCATCATATTTATACTATTTTTCAGCATTCAGTTCTTTCATTAAAATATTGTCCAAGTAAAAAACTTGAGGTGCGCCTTGCCGCTCTTTTTCATGATATTGCTAAACCAGAGACAAAAAGAGGAAAAGGTCCTGATGCCACTTTTTATAATCATGACCGGGTCGGTGCAAAAATAACTATGAAAATTTTGGAGAGACTCAGATTTTCAAAAGAACTTATTGAAAAGGTCGCTCTTTTAGTTAAAAACCATATGTTTTATTATAATGTTGGCGAGGTGACAGAGTCTGGTGTCCGCCGTCTTATTCGCCGCGTTGGGCTTGAAAATATGGAGGATTTGATCGCGCTAAGGATTGCCGACCGGCTTGGCAGCGGCGTGCCGAAAGCAAAACCTTATAAATTACGGCATTTAGAATATCTGATTAAAAAAGTTTCTAAAGATCCAATTTCAGTCAAAATGCTTAAGGTGGGCGGCGGGGATGTGATGAGGGTTTTAGATATTAAGCCGGGTCCGATGGTTGGAGCTGTTCTTAATGCTCTTCTGGCTGAAGTTTTAGAGGATCCTTCTTTAAATAAAAGAGACATTCTTGAAAAGAAAATTAAAGAATTCGGCAATTTATCTTTGGAGATTCTTAAGGAACGGGCAAGAGAAGTGGAAGAAAAAAAAGAAGAGATTGAAGCAGAAGAAAAGAAAAAATTTTATCTGAAATAATTTCGGGGATTGGCGCAGCGGTAGCGCGCACGCTTCGGGTGCGTGAGGTCACCGGTTCAAATCCGGTATCCCCGACCAGATGCAACTTTCCCGATTACTAGGGAAAACGAGTTTGCCTTCGTGCCAAAAGAATCTGAATGTATCATATAGTCGTAATTACTGAACGCCGCTCGAATTTTTTTGAGCAACATCCCGCCTAGTGTCTTGCCGTTTGACAACGGCAGACAAAGGGTATTTCGCAGGATAGGTTGTCAAAGTGAAGATTTAGTATTAAATATAATTGTAAACATTGAATCAGATGAAAATCCTAATCCAATAATAGAGACACTTAAAAAAGCTGATGCTTTAAAAAGTTCCAATTGAGGAATTATTTAAATAAAAATATGGCTACTTATCACAAACTTATAATTTGGAATAGGTAATTATGGGAAGTAAAAATATTTTTGTAATTTCCAAAAAGGATGTTCAAAGTATTGCCTTGAAAAAGTTTGAAAAAACTGAGTATAGAAGAATTAGAACAAATTAAAAAAGGAGTAGAGTTTGGATTGGAATCTTGGGAAGAAGTTGTTATAGAGGTAATTTCTGAAATTTTAGAATACAGAAAGGAGAAAATACAACAAAAAATTAAACAAGTTGCCAAAGAGAAAATGGAAGATTAATTACATAAAGTTGTATAAATTTAGTATGACTTAATTATGTTTTACACCAAAGAAATAGAAAAAATTACCTTTCAGGATATAATAGAATTTTGCAATCAACAATAAAGAGAAAATATTAATCTTGATTACAAACAAGGGCTGGGGTTTTCCGTTCCTGGGACGGAAAGGATCGGCGTCTGCCGCGCCCCGTGGTCAGCTTTGCTATACTATTGGGGTTAGGGCGCAGAATTCTGTCTGTCCAAAGTAAGTTCGAGCATCGTTCAGTAATTGCGACCAGTTTTTTGCTTAAATCTTTTTAAAAATATAAAAAGCCTCTGCTAATGCAGGGACTTTTTATTATTTCCGTTTCGACAAAGAGTTAGTATCTATTCATTTGGCCAAAGTCTCGTCGTCCTTTATTAAATCCGCCTCCGCCGCGGGAATCACGGGAACCTCGATCAGTCATTGGTCGTGCCTCATTCACTATAATTGTTCTTTCTTCCATTTTATGCCCATTGAACTTTTCAATGGCTTTTTCCCCTTCTTCGTCAGAGGACATTTCAACGAAGCCAAACCCTTTACTTCTTCCAGAGAATTTGTCAGTTATAATCTTTGCTGATTCTACTGAACCGGCTTCACTGAATAAATCTTTAAGTTGATCTTCAGTGGTTTCATACGGGAGGCTTCCAACATAAAGTTTTTTTGCCATGATATTGCTTTAATAATATACAGTGCGCGTCTGCTTGTCGGCAGACAAGGTAAATAAATTTATCCCGTTAGAAAGTTCTGTCTTTTTATGGGTGGAAAATGGGATTAAATTTCCGTCATTTCTAACGGGGTTTACTTTGCAACACACTTACTTTATTAACGCATTTAATTTATTTTAATTTTCTCTTGTTTCGACCGCGCACTATTATTTATAGATGCAAACAAGGTAAAAATATTATAGCAGATATTTTAATATTGCGCAATACAAACGTATTTAACATTCTAAAATCTTACCGAAAGGGTATTGGTTCTGCTTTCAGTGTTATTTTTAATTGCTCAACCAAAATCTATTTTGGTGCCAGTTAAATTACCAATGTTGACAAAGCACATTTTTTATGTAAACTATAAAGAGAGGTAAGAAAAATTGGAACAAAGAAAAAAGAGTTAGATAGAATTGAAAATGATGTTTTGTGGGAGCAGGAAAGAATAAGAAAAGTTAGGGAAATTTTGGAAAACTGCGAGGTTTCAGAAAAAGATATACTGGAGATTTTAGAGAAAAATAGAGAAATATTTCTGAGACTTTTTCGTACGCTTAATTCAAGAACGCATTCAAGAAGAAAGCATTTACCCTTTAATTTTCTAATAAGTGCAGGAATTCCAACGAATAAAAGAGGAGATGCCAAGGGTATTGTAAAGCGTCTATTGGTATTAGGTATTTTTAACATAGATAGCGGAAAATCTGTTAAATTTTCAGAAGTCGGCAAAGAAATTTCCAAAGTGCTATTTAACAAAGAATTTAGATTCCAAGAAAAACCAGATGCAACTAGCTCTTTTAAAAAAATAACTTTAAATTTAGGCGTTTAAGATATATAAATACATAAAACGCCTTATTTTTTTTAACTGTTTTCATTGACCAATAAAGGAAAAAATGATAGAGTGAATTAAAAGGAGAGGTGCCGGAGTCCGGCTGAACGGGGTGGTCTCGAAAACCACTAGGGCATTATGCTCTCGCAGGTTCAAATCCTGTCCTCTCCTCAGCAGATCTTCCTCCCATAAGGAATTCAAATTGCAGCAATAGTTTGTATTTGAGATTTTGGATTAGATAAAATTAATTTTCATCAAAAGAAAAATTGCTCCATAACTGTAAAATATTCACGCTCGCACAGGTTACTTTTTATGTCTGAAATAAATATCAAAAATTCAGAACTTCATCGTGTAACTTCAACCGCCATTATTTATAAACTCCCGCGCCAAAATTTTGGTAACGGAGGCAAAGATAGAAAATATTTGATTATTCAACGGAACCAGAATAAAAAATCTTTTCCGGGCAAATGGACTGTTCCCGGCGGGGGATTAGAAATAGACGATTATATAAATATTCCAAAAACCACATCGGAGCATTGGTATTTTGCTGTAGAAAATTCACTAAGAAGAGAAATAAAAGAAGAAGTTTCTTTAGAAGTTGGAGAACTAAAATATCTTTTAGATATTATCTTTATTAGACCTGATGGCATCCCGGTGGTAATTTTAAGCTATTATTGCAATTATAAGTTAGGTAAAGTGAAATTAAACGAAGAGAATATTGATTATAAATGGATAAGCTGTAAAGAAGCGAGAAAATATGATTTAATAGAAGGAATTTTAGAAGAGATTCAAATGGTTGATAAAATTTTACAAACACACCCCCAACCTTTTTCTGGGAAGAATAATTTAAAAAATCTCTTCTTGAGAAAAGCTGGAGGTATATAGAAATCTATGACTAATTTAACTTCTCTTATTTTCAATGATTTCAATGAAAATATCCTTATTGTAATAATTATTGGAATATTTTTAATCTGCTGGGTTGTTCTTCTTGAGTTTAGGCTTCGAAAGATAAATCGAAAATTCAAAAATCTTTTTCAGGGTTCTCAAGGCAGAAACTTGGAAGAAATTATTTTAAAACAATCCAAAGATATAAAAAAACTTGAATCGGATACCCAAGATCTTTTTAAGATTAACGAAGAAATTCACAGACTTGCGGCGCACGGAATTCAAAAAATAGGAGTTGTTCGTTTTAATCCCTTCTCTGATGTTGGTTCCGACCAAAGTTTTTCTATAGCCCTTCTTGATTTCTATAATAATGGTTTAGTTATCTCAAGTCTTTATACGCGCGAGGGTACCCGCATTTATACTAAGCCGATTAAAAATAGTTCTTCAGAATATCAACTGTCAGAAGAGGAGAAAGAGGCAATTGGAAAAGCGATGGGAAATTTTAAATAAACTCAAATTTCAAAAGTCAAAACCACTTGAGCTAAAATTAAATTATGTCTTCAGAAACAAAAAAAACAGTTAGTATCGGTCCTTCTATTACCGTGAAAGATTTTGCGGCAAAATTGTCCCTTCCGGCATCAAGGGTTATTTCGGAGTTGATGAAAAACGGAATTTTGGCTAGTATCAACGAAAAAATTGATTATGAGACGGCGGCTATTATTGCCGAGTATTTAGGATTTGAAGCAAAAAAAGAAAAGGAGCCAGTTGTTCAAAAAGGAGGTTTGAAAAAAAGAGCCGGCAAGTTAAAGCCTCGTCCGCCAGTGGTGGCAATGCTCGGCCATGTTGACCATGGAAAGACAAAATTACTTGACACAATTCGGAGAACCAATCTCGTTTCTAAAGAAGCCGGCGGAATTACCCAAAGTATTGGAGCTTATCAAGCAAAGGCAAAAGGAAAATTAATTACTTTTTTGGATACTCCGGGACATGAGGCTTTTCGGGCGATGCGAAGACGAGGAACGCATTTGGCAGATATTGTTGTTCTTGTTATTGCTGCTGATGACGGAATAAAGCCGCAAACGGTTGAAGCTATTGGCTACTGTCAAAAATCAAAAATTCCTATTGTTGTGGCTATTAATAAAATAGATAAACCTGAAGCTAATCCCGAAAAAGTTAAAAGCCAGCTTGCTGAATATGGAATTGTTCTTGAAGAAAGAGGCGGTAAAACTGTATCAGTAGAAATTTCAGCCAAAACTGGTCAGGGCATTGATAATTTATTAGAGATGATTCTTCTTGTTGCTGATATGGCAGATTTAAGAACTGATCCGGCTTGTCCTGCTGAAGGCTTTGTTATTGAATCATTTCTTGATTCAAGAAAAGGGCCGGTAGCAACAATTTTAATCAAAAACGGCACATTAAAAAAAGGAGATTTTATAAGAACTGAAACTGTTATTGGCCGCATTCGCAGACTGGAAGATTTTCAGGGTAACGAGATTAAAGAAGGATATCCTTCTCAACCAGTTATTATTATTGGATTGAATAAAATTCCGCGGGCGGGAGATGCTTTTGAAGTTGAAAAAAGTATCAAAACGGCTAAAATTAAAGCGGCGCAATTAATGAAAAAAGAACAAGTTATCCGGAGAGAAGAAGATATTTTGTCAATCAGTAAAAAAATTGAACAAAAGACGATAAAGGCAATGATTAAAAAATTAAATATTATTCTAAAGACCGACGGAAAAGGGTCTCTTGAAGCAATTAGTGAAGTCCTAAATGCCATAAAATCTGAAGAAGTTGCTTGCGAAATTCTAAAGTCAGGCGTCGGAGCTATAAGTGAATCTGACATTAAATTGGCTAAGATGTCAAAAGCGCTTGTGTTTGGCTTTAACGTTAAAGTTATTCAGAGGGCGGCGAAACTGGCAAAAAAAGAAGGTGTTGAAATAAAACTCTACGATGTAATTTATGAATTAATAAAAGATATTAAAGAAAAACTTTCAGAATTATTAGAGCCAGAAGTTATCCGTACAGATTTAGGCAAGCTTAAAGTAATAGCTATTTTTAAAACCGGCAAAGCCGCGACAGAAGCGAGACAAGATATGGTAATTGGCGCTACGGTAATTTCTGGAAAAGTTAAAAAAGGAGCTTTGTTGGATGTGATTCGCGGGAAAGAAAAAATAGGACGAGGAAAAGTGGAAGAACTTCAAATGGAAAAGAAAATTATAGCAGAAGTGAAAGAGGGTCAAAATGCCGGAATTCATTTTAAAGGAGACGTTAGAGTGAAGTTAGGGGATGTATTAGAAGCTTACGAGGAAATAAAGAAAAAGAGGACGCTTTAGTGTTGTGATGTGCTAAACTTTGACGGATTTTTTGTAAAACTTTTAAAATTTAAAACCCCAATGATCAGGCTTAGATTTCTTATTTCTTAGTTTCTAATTTCTATTTATTTCTTAATTTTCTAATTTTTATTGAATTGCGATTAAATAGAAATTAAGAATTAAAAATTAAATCGGTGTTAGCGATCTCTTACGGAGTAAGAATTAGGAAATAAGAAATTAGAAATTTTATGTCCAATAGAATTGCTAAAGTTAATAAACTTATTAAAGAAGAAATAGGAAAGATTATCTTTCAGGAAATAGAATTTGACAAAAATATTCTGGCTACCGTTACCGAGGTTGACACCTCAGTTGATTTAAAATATACTAAAGTATTGATCAGTATTTTGCCGTTTGATAGAGCCGAAGAGGTGTCCGAAGTTTTAGAAAAAAATATTTATCATCTTCAACAAATTTTAAATAAGCGTCTTGTTATGCGATCAGTGCCGAAAATTGAATTTAAAATTGATCGATCCGGGGGGAATTTAGAAAGAATAGATGAACTTTTAAAGGAGGATTAGACTTTCTGATGTTATTCTGGACAGAGCGAAGTATTTCGCTAACGTTCAGTATAGACTCCGCGAGAAATTTCGTGGATATTCGACGAAATCCTTCGTCTCTTATGAGATTCGGGATGACATCCTCAAATAGTCTAGAATAAAATGTTGGAAGAACAATTTAAGCGAGCAATTGAATTAATTAATAGGCATAGTGATATTCTCCTTTTTACTCACCAGACGCCGGATGGCGATGCAATAGGATCGCTCTTAGCAACGGCGATAGCTTTAGAAAATTTAGGCAAAAGAGTTATTCCGTTTTGCGCCGATTCAGTGCCGGAAGTATTTTCTTTTCTGCCAAAAATTGAACGAGTAGAAAATAAAATCGGATTTCAAAGTCAAAGCGTTGTTATTCTCCTTGACTGCCAAGATTTTAAACGGACCGGAATTGACGAGAAGGATTTTAAAATACTGGGTAATCGCTTTAATCTAAAAGAAATAGATTCGATTGTTATTGATCATCATCCTGAAGAAAATAAGGGCGTATTGCAATACACTTCTGCCAGTGTAAATATTATTGAGCCGAAAATGGCCGCTACGACCGAGATATTATTTGAGTTGTTTGAGAATATGAAAGTCAAGATTAACAAAGATATCGCTACTTGTCTTCTAACCGGTCTTATCACTGATACTGGAGGATTTCAGCATTCTAGTACAGATCCAAAAGTAATGCGCATCGCCGCCATTCTTTTGACAAAAGGAGCCCGCTTGAATAAAATTATCAGAAATATTTTTCAGAATAAAACTATGCCTTCTTTTAAAATTTGGGGCCGGGCGCTTGAAAGAGTAAAAATTGATAAAACTACAAAAGCAGCTGTATCTTTTTTAAATCGAAAAGATTTAGAAGAATGCCATGCAACTCTTGAGGATCTCTCGGGGGTGGCAAATATGCTTAGCACCATTCCAGAGGCAAAATTCGCTCTTTTTTTAACTGAGTATGAGCCGAGAAAAATTTCCGGGAGTCTGAGGAGCGAAGAATATAAAGGAATAGACGTGGCTCGTCTAGCGCGTCGACTCGGCGGTGGCGGACATAGACTTGCCGCTGGTTTCGAAATAGAGGGAAATCCTGAAGACGCCTTTAAGATTGTTAATAGAAAGATATTGACGGATATATAATAAAAAATTGATTGCATATAAAAATAAGGATTCTGACAATCCTTATTTTTATTTTAGCAGATTCTGATTATCTTTTAATGAAACATTTTTTGCTTTGTCTACAATTTTTGCTCTGTTCTTTTTGCCCGTTCGCCCGCGACAATGGATACAGCGATTCTTTTTTCCAGAGATATTGAATTCCAAATATTCTTATGTCGTGAATCGAGTGGATTTACTTCCAAAGCTGTTATTTTATCTGGATTAATGATTTCGGAATAATCGAACGCTAAACCTAATTGTTTTGCCGTCGTTGACATTATTTTGTCATTAAGCACTAATGCACTTTTGATTTCTTCTAGGGTTCTACAGGGTGGGGTTCTGTCTTCTATCTGTCCCGCAAAGAGCTCATATGAAAACAATTTTTCCGGCAGATTATTATTCTTAGCTGTTTCGTGTACTCGTGGCAATAAAATCCCAATTGCTGGAACAATCTGTCCGCGACTCATTATAAAACGTTCCCTTTCAATGCCGAAAGTTCTCATTTTCTCACCTCCTTTTGTTTGCTTTTAAATGAGCAATCAGCACAAACAAAAATCCCTTCCGCAAAGTCCGGGAGGGGTTTTTTGATGGCCGAGTTAGTTAGATAACATATTATGCCAAAGCAAAACTAGGACTTTGCGGGTAATCCGACAAAATCCACCACCAACTTAATGAAATTATGCTTTGGTTGAATTTTTTCATAACTTACATTTTAAATGATAGCAAATTTTAATTTTGAAGTCAATAAAAAGGTTGAGGAAATCTGTCAAACTTTTAAGGTTCATCGCAAAGATATTAGGAAATGCTATGAAAGATAGCCTTGGCTTTTTAGACGGTTGCACCAGATTATGCTATATTGAGTTAATTTCCAATTGTTTGTTATTGTTGTATTTCATAACTCTAAATTAAATTTTTTTCTTTAAAGCTAAAATATCCATTTTTTACTATAATGATATGGTCAATTACTTCAATGCCCATAATTTTGCCAGCTTCTATCAATCTTTTAGTGACTGTTATGTCATCTTCCGATGGTTCTGGGTCTCCCGAAGGATGATTGTGGGCTAAGATTATTTGAGCGGCTAAGCTTCTGACAGCCGGCTCAAAGACTTCCCGCGGATGGACTAAATTAGCATTAAGAGAACCAATGGAGATGATTTCTCTTTTAATTTCCTGATTCCGAGAGTCAAGATAGAAAATAACAAAATGCTCCTTTTTATTATTTCTGATATCTTTTAACTCTTCCCAAACCTCTTTTGGTTTTAGATAGATTCTTGCTTTCTTGTCCTTGAGTAAGCGTTTACCCAATTCAAAACAAGCGACTATCTCGCAGGCTTTGGCTTGCCCTAATCCCGGATAATCTTTTAACTCATCAAAAGTTAAATAGGGAAGTTTATCAGCTCTGAATCTTTTTAAAATTTTGTTTGCCAGCTCTACAACATTTTCTCCTTTCTTTCCTGAACGCAAGAGTATAGCCAGGAGTTCTGAATTAGAAAGTTTTTCTGGGCCATACTTAATCAATTTTTCCCTTGGCCTTTCAACTTTTGGCAAATCTTTAATTGTCTTTTTATTTTTCCCTTTCATGGTTAAGATTTTAACAAATCATCAACCGAAACATTAAGAGCTTTGGCAATTTTTTGAAGCGTTTCAATAGTGGGATTAGTAATACCTCCCGATTCTAACTTAATTACCGTGTTATAAGAAATATCAGCCAATTTAGAAACTCGGTCTTGTGATAGACCTTTTTTCTTTCTTAATTTTTTTAAGTTTTTACCTATTTGTGATATCTCTTTTGGCATTGTAGTATTAAAATAATAGTATATTTATAGAATGTAATCTCAATCTACAATTATGATACAAAATTATTTTCAAAGTGTAAAGATTTTTTTGGGGAGTTCTGACATAATTACGCGCGCACGAGCTGGATGGTGCAAGTGCAGTTTTCTTTTTTATGTCTAAAAATAAAAATTCGCCCACTCTCTGTGTTGAAGAAGGGCTATGGATGTGAAGCGGCTCGTCTCTGCGCCGTGTCTTATAGTGAGCTTTATTCTCTTGCTAACGCAAGGGCGAGCCGCTGGGGGTTGCCGTCCTGTGGACGACTGATTAACTCTGGTGGACCGTGCCGGATTTGAACCGGCGGCCTCTACAATGCGAATGTAGCGCTCTGCCAGCTGAGCTAACGGCCCCAATGCTTTGCCGTGCGGTGTAAATGTAGCGTTCTATTGCTAAACTATATTTCCTTTATGCCATATTTTTGAACTGCGGAATATTATTATGAAAAAAGTGATAGCGACGACAAATTAATTCCGACTTCACAATTCTGCGAGCTAAATAGCGGGATTACTTTGTTGTCCGGCACATAAGTTTATACGCTGGATTTTTCGTGATAACAGTGGAAATTTTGCATTTTGTAATTTTTTTAACCTTCCTGCTTTTTATAATAAATCTTCCTTACCGGCCAGGAGATTTCAATTCCTTCCTTATCATATCTTGCTTTTAGAGCTTTGATAAATTCGTGGATGATTAAGTATCTGGCGACTGGCTCTTCAACCCTTAAAATTATAGAAAAATTTATGTTTGAATCGCCAAATGTATGATATCTGATAAACGGTTCAAATGTCTTTACCGCTCCGGGAATTTTTTCCTGAATTTTTTTAGCCACATCGATTGTTACCTTTTCTACTTTTCCCAAATCAGATTTATAACTAACTCCGCACTGAACCACAGCCGCTCTTTCTAATTGAGGAATTGATTGATTGATAATCGTGCTTTCAGCAAGTTTTGAATTAGGAATAATAACAATGTTGTTGGGAAGCGTTCTTATTTTTGTTGATCTCCAGCCAATATCTTCAACATAACCCGAAATACCATCTTCAAGTTCAATAAAGTCCCCCACGCTTATCGGTCTGTCAGAAATAATATGAAGCCCGGCGAAAAAATTCGAGAGGGTGCTTTGAAGCGCAAGGCCGACTGCCAAACCGCTTATTCCTAAACCGGCGACAATAGGAGTTATTTTGATATTAAAGTGTTCTAAAATTATCAAGAGAGCAATTAAATAGATGATTATATTAACAATTTTAATAATCAATTTTGGTGTTTTTTCAAATCCTCTCTGAACTTTTAGCCACCGGCTTATAAAAAGAGATAAAATTTTTGAAAGCATTAAGAAAATTAGCAGAACAATACTTACAAAAAATAATTTATCTATCCAGGAAAAATATGATGTAATGTCTGGCAGACGTTTTAATCCAAAATATAAGCCGGTTAAAATAATAAGTGTATATAATGGTTTGGTGATAATTCTAAGAATAATATCATCAAGGTCAGTTTTTGTTTTCTCGGTAATTTTTCTTACGTATTTTTTTAATACAAAATGGAATCCTTTGGCAAAAACCGCGGATCCGATTGCAATCAGCAAAAATTGAAAGTATTCGTTTTGAATTAAATTTGCCATAAATATAATTTTAATTTATTGCGCTGTATCTGTATTTTATCTCTTTTTTGCGAAGTTGTCTATTGTTTATTTCGTTAATAGAAACTAAAATTATTCTTGATATATTTTTTAATCTGTGATAGTTTATCTTTAAAGCACACTGAAAAAATAGGAGGGTTGAAAAAAGTGATAGAATTGAATGGGATAAAGTTGAAAAACAGAATTGTTATTTCCAGTGTTGGATATGGAGACAAAGATTGGTATTCCTGGCCAATGTGGAATTGATCCTAAAAAGTTGGGGCAGTAATTACCAAAACCCTTACATTAGAAGAACGGAGAGGATATTTTGATGTTGATCCTAAATGTCCTTCAGACAGATGGAATCAACTTAAATGGGCCTGGAGAATGTTGAAAAAAAAGAAAAGAAGTAATACGAAAAATACCCGGCGGCTATTTAAATGCCTTTGGTCTATGGAATGTCGGCATTGAATACTATTTCAGGAAAATTTATCCTAAAACAAATGAAGTAAACAAAATTATCTCTGTTGCCGGATTCAGTATTAAAGAATACATAAAAATTATAAACCGTATAAAACAAGAGGAAAATTTAAACATTGCCGCTATTGAACTTAATGCCGGTTCTTGTCCAGGCGTAGAAACTGATTTGAAAGAAAAATATTCTTTGCTTAAAGAATTATGTGAACGAGCAAAAAGGGAAGCCGGAGAAATTCCTCTTATTCTAAAAATCAGTCCAGAAGGTAATTGGTTAAAAAGAGCTTTAATAACTCAAGAAGCGGGATTAAATGCGGTTCATGCTATTAATACCATACCAGTCAGAGATATAGATTTAATAACAGGAGAATCACCGCTTAGATCAGAGATAGTCGGGCAGTCAGGAACTTATATTAGGTATAAAGCTTTGTACATTGTTTTTAAGTTAGCTAAACATTTAGAAATTCCAGTTATCGGAGGAGGTGTTTGCTCTGAGAAAGATGTTTAAAAGTTCTTTTATGTTGGAGCTTCAGCAGTAAATGTTACTAGTCTTTGTTTTTCTCATCCCTTGCGCACTGCTATTATTATTAAAAAACACTGAAAAAACGATTCTAAAAATACAAAATAGTAAACCAAGTTGTGCGAGCACATCTTGGTTCTTTTTATGTCCATGATGAGATACATAGGTAACACCTTGCTATTAGTGTTATTAGCAACTGATAGGCACATAGCTAACTCTTTGTCTGATTTCAGTTTATCATTTGTTAAATCTTTCAGCAAACTCTTTAATA
>Ga0190349_1000031_pt1 | contig 53555 bp, 62 predicted proteins | sample 48721378_MG_FD_179798 | JGI IMG/M metagenome (GOLD analysis project Ga0190349, IMG submission 179798) | Hydrothermal vent microbial mat bacterial communities from Southern Trench, Guaymas Basin, Mexico - 4872-13-7-8_MG | ecosystem: Environmental > Aquatic > Marine > Hydrothermal vents >...
GAATTTCCTTCACCCCACTTAATCTCCCCCTTCAAGGGGGAGAGATGGAGAGGAAGTCTCCCTCCCTTGATGGGAGGGATTAAGGGAGGGTGTTCTTCCCTTTCATTCACCCTCACCTCTGTCCTCTCCCTTCAAGGGCGAGGAGGTTATTTTCACCCCTAAAGTGGAGAAGTGGAAAAGTTTTTTCTCCATTCTCCATCCTACCTTCTTCATTCTTCGTCTTTCCTTCACCCCACTTAATCTCCCCCTTCAAGGGGGAGAGATGGAGAGGAATTTTCCCTCCCTTGATGGGAGGGATTAAGGGAGGGTGTTCTTCCATTATTCCTTCTACCTTCTTCATTCTTCGTCTTTCCTTCTTCGCTTTCTTATACCTCCTTTTCTGGAGATATGTTTTACTATTTTCGTGTTGATTTTTAAATGAGGCAAATCGAACCCTTGACTTGCTAAAATTTTTTGTTTTAATAATTTTATGATGTGGACAATTCACACACACACACACAATCGTTCTGTCTGAATGGAGGGTAGGTGGGTTTTTACTTCCTTATCAAAGGATACATTCTGCAAGTTAATGTTTCAGGAGGAGAAAGTTTATTTAGATTGCCTGCATCCTTTTAGATAGGGTGCAGGGAAAAAGAATTTTTCGATCAAGAAATGGAGGTAAATATGTTCCTTTTTGTTCTCTTTTCATTCAGTCTGTACTACTGGAGACGGCGCTTTAATTCTTGACAATTCATAATTTTTCTTCTAATGTATTGTCATTATGAGGCGTGCAAGAATTACTTTTGATGGCGCATACCATCATATAATGAATATAATCTCAAGAATTAAAAGCACCGTCCCTATTTTCACTTTGTCTGTTTCAGTATCCAATCCCCTATTATCTTTAGTGCTGCCGGTGAAATGGTCTCCTCAATCTTTGAATATTCAGCAGGGGACCCGGTTTTAGCAGGCTGAAGGAGGTGATTGAGACCCTTCAATTCCTTTATTGTATAATTTTTATTTCCTCCAGCCTTGAGTGCATCTTTAATGGCATTAAGATTTTCATCTGGAGGAACCTGTAGATCCTTTTCACCATTTATAGCAAGCACCGGACACTTTACCTTTTCAAGTGTTGGTCTGGGGTTATAGGTGATGAAAAATCTAAACCAGGGGGATAATACCTGTTTTATCTGTGCATTTATACTCTCTTCTGATATAGATGCCTTCTCTTTTTCGCTCATTCCAGCCACTGCATCTTCATATATCTTCCTCAATTTCTTCCCTGCTATCTTCTTGTCTTTCTCATTTTTTACAACATTAAAGATACGTACCTGCAGTGCACGGTTCTTCTTGATCTCCTTTTCACTGGCTCCACTTGCCCTGCCTATGGCAGCAGCCTGGAGGAGAAGGAGTGAATCACAGGGTATGCCCGGGCCTGCGATCATCACTATAAATGCAACATCAGGGGATCTTACTGCCACCATAGGTGCAATTATCCCCCCCTCACTATGTCCAATCAGACCGATCTCCTCTTTATCAACGTCCTTACGGCTTTTAAGGTATTTTATACCAGCCGATACATCGCTTGCAAAGTCTTCACTTGTTGCTCCTTCAAAGTTACCCGTTGATTTTCCCACACCCCTATCATCCACCCTGAGAACAGCGATGCCACGACGTGTCAGGTAATCCGCCAGCACAAGAAAGGGGTGATGACCAAAAACCGTTTCATTCCGATCCTGGGGTCCTGAGCCACTAATGAGTAAAACAGTGGGAAATGGTTCACCTGATTTTGGTCTTGTAAATGTGCCCGAAAGTTTTATACCTGCTTCTTTGTTTTCGTAAACAACCTCCTCCTCAATATAGGGATATGGCTTTTTGGGTTCCTGGGGGCGAATGATTTCAGGTATCTTTTTTACTCTTTTCAGCGTGAGTGGGAGAGAAAGACCGCTCTGTTTCCATTCCCCCTCAATCGTAGTAAAATCGGGGTTTATTCTTCCTTCAAAGATACACTTTACAACCTTTACCTCCATCTTTAGGTTATTTTCTTCCAGGAGGACATTTGAAACAGGTATATTTGTTACACCCTGGTCAGGGCTATCCATAGTTGCAGTGAGCGTTCCAAGACTATCCCTTGAGATTTTGAACACAATCCTTAGACTTGTTCCAGATACATTGAGCGTTCCCTGCCAGTTACCTGTCACATTCGGTTTGTCCTTTCCAGAGAGGGGTAACAGACATAATCCAGAAAACACCAAAAATATAATACTGTAATTCCTTCTTTTCATAATTCCTCCCTTTTTATTTATTTTATGCCAAAAAGGGAACTTATTCAATATAAAATTTTTTTAATTGACATCACGTTTACAGCATCTATTATCATCTTATTAAAAAAGGAGGTAATATGGGACCATTTCACACACCCTGGGGGACATTTTCAGCCTGGATTTTATCAGCCCTTTGTATTATATTCAGTATAATCTGGGCAAAATGGATTTATAAAGGGGATAGGGACGACAATGAGTAAAATATTTATCTACTCCGTTGTCCTTATCATCTACCTCGCTGTTCTTGTTCTTATTGGTTTAATCACGGGTCGTAAAACCAAGAATGTTGAGGATTTTTATATAGGCGGCAGACAGATAGGCCCCTGGGTTACTGCTCTGTCCTATGTGGCAGCATATTTCAGTTCTGTTGTTATTGTGGGTGGAGGTGGTTTTGGATATATGTTCGGAATGTCTACACTCTGGATTGGGGCGATAAATGTGCTTCTGGGTACAACCGTTTGCTGGATTGTCCTTGGCCCAAGGATCAGAAAGTTTACACAACGACTTAATACGATGACGATACCAGGTTTCCTGGGAAAACGATACAGATCCCGTTTTGCACTGATATTCTCTGCAAGTATCATTGTCCTATTTATGATTGTTTACAATGTCAGTATCCTGAAGGGTATGGGACACATATTTCAGGTCCTGATGAACATCCCATATTATTATGGGGTTCTCATATCCTGCGTTATTATCCTTTTCTATGTCTCTATCGGTGGCTACCTTGCCGTTGTCTGGACGAGTTTTATCCAGGCCTGGGTAATGGGTATTGGTTTAATCCTTCTCTCAATATTTTCTATTAAGGCAATTGGTGGAATAACTGCAGCAAACCTAGCACTGGAAAGAATAAATCCTGGATTGATCAATACACCCGGTGTATGGGGATGGCCTGGCTTGATATCCTTTGCATTGATTGTCAGTTTTGGTGTATGGGGTATGCCTCAATTGGTCGTTCGTTTTTACTCTATCAAGAATTTAAAGGTCTTGAGGATTGGAACCGTGGTTGCTACTATAGGAACCTGTCTGGCACTTCTACCTTATTTCAATGGTGCCATTGCGCGCATACTTTTACCAAATTTACGAAATCCAGACCTTGCAATTCCTACTCTTACAAAGACAATACTCTCTCCGATCGGTTCTGCACTGGTGCTTGCAGCTGTTGTGGCTGCTGGTATGTCTACCTTCGCATCTGTATTGATTATCCTCTCGAGTTCTGTGATGGAGGATATTACAAAGAGCGGTATAGGAAAAAAGCTATCAAGAGGGAAAAGCCTCAAGTATGGCAAAATCGCCAGTGCGGTCATCGGTCTTATCTCTCTCCTTATAGCACTTAAACCACCTGGTCTTATACTAACACTCACCGCCTTTGCCTGGGCTGTCATTGCCTCGACAACACTCTGGCCAATACTTTTCGGAATATACTGGAAAAGGGCAACAAAGTGGGGCTGTATTTTTTCAATGGTGGGTGGATGCGTTACCGCTCTTATATGGATGGCGTTTGGAAAACCCTTCGGAATTCACGGTTTTATTCCCGGCATTATTGTAGGGTTAATTTTAATGATCGTTGTCAGTATGTTCACACCAAAATTTTCAGAGGAACATATCAATAAGATATGGCAAGAAGAAAGTTCCTAATAAGATAAGATGAGTCAGACTGAAAATGTTTCATATATATTTATTCAACGCAAATTCTCTAATATCTCTTTTACCCTTTCCCATTCCTCTTTATTGAATATACTCCCTTTGAAGGATAATCTTGCCAATAATTCTATATTTTTTTCCTTTAAGATATCTTCGAACACATCTCTATAGCCCGATAAACCAGTTCCAGAGGACACAAATGTGACGGCTTTTTTTCCTTCGGTATCTTTTAATTGGCTTATATATCTATTCACAAAGGGGACAAGCCTTCCAGCCCAGATAGGTGAACCAATCACGAGCATATCGTAATCCTTTAAGGAGGTCTCTGTCTGTTTTATAGGAAGTTTTTTCTTTCTTATTGCAGCAAATCCTCCGAGAAAAAATCTTGAGATGGGATTGGAAAAATCCTTCTCAGGCTCTATCTTTAACACCCTAACAAAATGGCCCATATCGATTAATCTTGTGTTCAGTTCTCTGGATATTATTTCTGTACAGCCACTCACTGTGTAATATACTGAAAGAATCTTCATATTACCTCCTTTGTTATAAAAATATTATACCGTATAAATTATTTTTCAAGTTTATAAAAAATGTTTTAGAGTTTTATTTCCCTTGTTGTCACCCTTTCACGAAGGAACCTATCGTGTGTTACAAGGATTATCGTCCCATTAAATTTAACCAGTGCTTTCTCCAATTTTTCAACGGTAATATAATCAAGATGGGTTGTAGGCTCATCAAGAATTAATATATTATGCTCCGAAAGGATTAGTCTCACTATCTTTATCTTCCTCTTCTGGCCTTCGCTCAAATCTCCCAGTCTCCTATAGAAATTGTCACCTTTCACCTTCAGGCAACCCATCAAAATTTGTGCCTTATGGTGCATATCCCTAAAAAATAGGTCAGAGATTCTTATCTCATCCTCATCTGAATTCCACTCCTGAGGAAGATAACCTATGTTTACCAATTTTCCCCAGTTTACCTCTCCTTTATCCTGCGACTTAATGCCCAACAATATTTCTAAAAGGGTCGTCTTACCTGAACCGTTGGGACCTACAAGGGCAACTTTCTCCCCCCAACCTATAGTAAATGAGAGGTCGTTAAATAATATTTTATCCCCGAAAAACTTTGACAATCCGTTTACTGAAAGGCATCCGCCCTTATGGATTTCTGCCTTTTCAAATCTTATATCATAAAACTTCTCAATATATGGCTTTGATTTTTCAAGTTCTTCTATCTTTTTATGAATCCTTTCCTTTGCAGATTTAGCCCTCTTCATTAACTTTGCTGCCCTATGGCTTATAAATCCCTTATCCTCGGCGCCTATCTTTTCCTTCTCCTTTCGCTTCCCCCAAATCTTATATGACCTCTCAATCTCTTTAAGGTGTCTGACCTCACCCTCGATTTTCTTTTTTTTCTTTAATTTTTCATTGATTTCGTCTGCCTTTGTTTTAAAAAATACTGTATAATTCCCTGAATATTTTCTTATGGTTCTCTGTTCTATCTCAATGATCTTTTTAACAGTCTGATCAAGAAACCATCTGTTATGAGACACAATAAGAAAGGCTGCCTTCGATGAATTTATACCATCTGTAAGAAATGTTATACCCCTATCATCAAGGTAATTTGTTGGCTCATCGAGCAGAAATAAATCAGATTCGTTAATAAAACCAGATGCCAATTTCAACAACCTTCTTTCTCCTCCTGAAAGGGTATTTACCTTTCTTTTTAGCACCTCTAAGGAAAACCCGAATAATGTAATTGTCCTTTCTATTGTATGAAGAAATTCAAATCCTCTCATTTCGTTGAATTTCTCAATTTGCTCTCCATATTTTATCGGATTGGTAATTTCACCGTTTTCTGCGCTTTTAATTTCTCTGTAAATGGGGAGAAAACCTGACCTTTCTGAAAGAAGGTAATCAAGTACACACATTTCTCCAGATGCATAATCCTCCTGCTGCAGGTAAAATATCCTCTCTGAAAATCTGTCCACGCTGCCCATATCAGGTTTCTTGATGCCTTTGATTATATCAAGGAGTGTTGTTTTACCAGCGCCGTTATAACCCAGAAGGCCTATCCTGTCTCCTGAATATACAGAAAGACTAACGCCTTGAAATAGAAATCGTTCCATATCTGGGTATCCGAAACAAACATCTCTAAGACATAATAATAAATTATTCATTCCTACGCTCCTATCTCATATGTTCCCGCTCCCTGATATATTCTCCTTGCAATGGGAAAGAAAATAAAGAGAAGGATCACAAATAGAGCCAATTGCATAATCTGAACGAAAAGAAGATGAAATCTTCCCACATAGATAAGAACAGGAAAATTTGAAACCATTAAGACAGGAAGAAAGTAGAGAAGAAAATTCCTTAAAAAAAGAGGGAATATCGTATTGGGATACTTTCCAAGGTCTGCAAAATCGCCAAGCATCCAGTAGAGACCTGATATTCGTATGAATCTGAATGAAAGAAGACCCAGTAAAAGATGGAGTGATGAGTAGATGAAGAAGGATATTAATATAGAAATAACCCATAGAATCAAGGGAATAAAATTGATTGAACCGTAGAGCCTAAGGCCATAGATGAAAATACTTAGAGGTACCAATAAACCAAGAAGATCTGCAATACTTGCAAATCTGAACAGGATAAAAAATGGCGCTGGAAGGGGCTTTAGAAACATCAATTCTATTCCACCTTTTCTTACAAGATGCATAATGCTTCCAGCACCTGCATTCGCAAGGGCAGAAAATATTGAAAAAACGATACCTGCGCTGCCAATGAGCATAAATACCATTCCCTTATTCCATCCTCCAATGCTCTCGGTATGGGCAAAGATTATTTGAAAGAAGAGAAAGTATATCACAATATAAGCAATCTCACCCAGGAATTTCAAAAAGAAACTTCCCCTGAAGATGATCTGGTTTTTGAACCTTAGAACAATGGAGGCAAAAATGAATCTTAGTATACCCATTCTATCCTCCAAATGCCTCGTATTTTTTTAATCCTTTTCTCCAGATCAGCATTGTTACCCCCCAGAAAAAAATTATCCAGAGCACCACCTCTATAAAAAGTAATGGAATATGTGTAAGTTCACCCATAAATGCCTTTGCAGGAATATAGTAAAAATACTTAAATGGTAGATGAAGAAATACCCTGGGAAGGAGATCGAGAGGGATTATTGAACCTCCAAATATGGCAAGAACCCAACCATATATTTCCCTGTAACCATAGGGATCTCCCACAAAGAATGATGTGAGCTGCAAAATAAAACCTGAAAGTACCGCAAGGACAAATCCAAGAAGGAAAAATAAAATTCCTATCATTCCATCAAGAATATTTGGAACAACAAAGAGGGTTCTGAAGAAATAAAGAAACGGTATCAGGACAATTCCATTTGTCAAAACCCAGATCAATGCCGCGCCTGAGATCGCTGAGTAGTAGTATAAAAGAAAATTCATTGGTCTTGTAAGAAAATATGAAAGGGCACCTGATTTTATATTATGCGTTATATCACCATAGGCATATACGGGCATCGTGTTGTATGCAAGGAGTGACCAGAAGTAATATGTAAAAATGGTTCTTAGACTATAATTTTCAAGACTCACTCCAGAAGTATATAATATCCTGAAGAGGAAGGTATACCCCAAAAGTGGCAGAATCAACATAGTCGAATTCAGAAATAGGTTCAACCTGTATTTAAAACTTATTTTTATATCAATCAAGGAGGCTTCTATATACTTTCTCATCCTTCCTTCTCAAAAATATCCCTTATTATTTTTTCCAATGGAGGATCTGTTACCTCTATATCAATGATTCCATCCATTCCTGTAATCTTATCAATAAAATTCTGTATATTTTTCTTCTCAATCTCAAGACAGACTGTGCTATCTTCCCTTACCGCACCTTTAAAGGGAATTGGAATATCGGGCTTTGCAAGTTCAATTTTAACATACTTTTTATCACCAATCCATGATTTCAGTCTTTCCTTCTCCCCATCGTAGATAACCTTGCCTTTATTCAATATAAGAACCCTTTTCCCCAGTTCTTCGAGATCCCTTATATAATGGCTTGAAATTATAAGGGTTGCACCTGTCTCTCTGTTGTATGTTTTAAAAAAATCCCACAGGGTCTTCTGAGAGAGGACATCAAGTCCTATGGTGGGCTCATCAAGAAAAACATAGGTCGGAAAATGTATCATAGATGCTATGAGTTCTACCTTTGTCCTCTCTCCAAGGGATAGTTTCCTTAATGGTTTGTGGACAAGCTCCTCCGCCTTTAGAAGCTCAACGAAGAATGATAATCTCTCCTTAAATGTACCCCTTTCAATTCCATAGATATGTCTCAACAACTCATAACCATCCTCGGGAGGAAGGTCCCATATTGCAATGGATAGAAAGCTCCTCTGACCGGTGAAAAGGGTTATGTTCTTGAGGAATTCTTTCTTCCTTCTAAAGGGAACAAATCCATCAATCTCTATCCGACCCTTTTCTGCATAGAGCACACCACTTAAGAGTTTCATAAGTGTTGTCTTACCTGCACCATTTGGACCGATAAGCCCTACCATTTCACCTTTTGAAATATCAAGGGTGATCCCATCTATTGCCTTTATCTCTTTGTATTCCCTTTTGTAAAGGGACCTAATGGCACCCTTTAGGCCTTCTTTCCTTTTTTCACTTCTGTAATATTTATAAAGATTCGCTATATGAATACCATTCATAATATCCTCCTTGTACTTATTAACTTTAAAGAATGTAGGGGATAAAAAGTTATACTTAGTTGAGGGTCATCTTAACCCTCCATTTTGGTGGAGAGAATTTTTGAATGAAATAAAGATTCTAATAAACATAAAATTATTATAGGCAAAAGTAATATTTTGTCAACCGATCTTTTCGGATAATATCCCCTGGACTACCTTTTTGGTTTTCTTGCCTCGAGAATGTAGTAATGCCAGGTTATTCCAATCCCTCTTTTCTCTTTATACCTCTCCACAAATTCATCTATTTTTTTACTATCCTTCTCTCTATCAAAGCGCTTTAGGAGCGGAACCATCTCAATAAGATCCATTATTTCTTCTTTATCTTTATAATAATCTCTAATCTTATAATCTTCTATTCTTATATGACAAAATCCAAATTCTTTAATGTTGTTTCTTACTTCTTTTTTCCAATTATCTGGGTCTTCTGGAAGAAAGAAATTCTCTTCCTCGTATCTATCAGGGAAAAACTCTCTGATTTCTTTATCGGCGTCTGGCCCTAAGCCATATTCAAAAAAATATCCTCCCTTCTTAAGCACCCTGTAAACATCGGGTGGAGAGTAATCTGCAAGCCTGTTGATAACTATATCAACCACAGCACCTTGAAGAGGAAGTTTTAATCCATCACCTTGAACCAGCCCAATATTGGTAAATCCTTTGGTATTCTTCTTTGCTAATTTTAACATTGCAGGAGAGATATCAAGACCTATGAGAAACACATTTTGAACTATTTCTGCTATTTTTCTGATAATATGTGCCGTACCGCAGCCAATATCGATAAGTTTTGACTCTGGATTCAATATAGTAAGTATTTTTGTAATATATTTGTCCCCATATTCTTCTTTTGATTTTTTAATCAACCTATCCCTTATAGATGCCTGCCTTTTTGTGTCACCTTTAGAATGTTTCATTATATTCTAAATATATCCATAAGTTGTGTAGAGAAAGGAGAGATCTTAAAAGGCATATCAGAAAAACCGCTGAAATAGGTCATTTTATTTTTCCTGTAGTTCTTTTCCCCCCGATTCTAACATTTGTTTTATCCTTCCTTCAAATTCAGGGAAATACCTGTTTATAACCTTTAGATTAAAGCTCGATAAAATGGACTGGTTGGATTCTCTATCAAGAAGAAACTCAAAGGACTTTTTTATCAATCCTTCTTTCGTTATCTTTTCTCTGGACAGCTGCTTGTAATAATTATCGTCTAAGGCAACTATGTGCTCTGTAGTTACACCTTCGGAGTTTACAATTACCTTAAATTCCTGATTGCTCATCCTTTTTACTTCTATCATAATTCCTCCTTACCTGCCGCATTAGTTTTTCTTTTTTCTCAATCTTATTAATCCTGCCTCGACCCTGGCAAAGGATAAACTCTTCCTGTTATACCTGCTTAAATCTACACCCAATTCTATTGCAGTCTTTTTTACTATGGGTAGCGGATCTGGGTTTGCCTTTTCCCAGAAGGGCCTTAATTCTCTTAAGAATATATTTACTGTTACAGGACCAATCCCATAAAAATGAATGAGCCTATTTTCTAAATCTTTACTATCCTTCGCTGTTTTGTGGAGTTTTTTTAAACTTCCATTATATTTTTTTATAAGGGTTTCGCAGTTCCTCAAAATTTGGGTAGATGTCTTCCCATCATAACGAACATAGCCACCTTCCCTCATAATAGGATTTACAAGAAAATCCCAGCCCGCCTTTAATATCTTTTCTGGTTTCAAAAGATTATACCTTTCAAATGTTCTATAAGTTCTCATTGCTATCGTTTCAGAAATCCTTGCACCAAAGAGGATGCTGGCAAGGAACCACTTAAAAATTTCATCATCATTGTTTTTCTTTAAACTGATCCCCAGTTCTTCAGAGTAGAGATCACTTCTCTCTAATTTCTTTATATTCACTTCCATATCCATAATTTTACATCAAAATGTCCTTATTTCAAGAAAGCCTGATATTTTTTTCTCAAAAAGACCTTATGGTTGTTTCTATAGATGAATTGACTTATAAATTCGGCAAAAGGTGCCTGATTTTACCCTGAAAAATATAACTGCCTGGGGAAAGCGGTAATCACTCAATGAGATTGTCTTTGATTTTGTCACTCTACCACTATAAAGTGTGAGGATTTGTCTACCACAAATATCGTATACAGATACCTCAACATCACGTGGATGGGTTGTAGATATTTTAAGTATATCTTTGCGTGTAATAAAAGAAGGAAGGCTTACAGAAACAGGTGAAAGATACACATCGGGTTCCTCTATACCTGATAGAAGAGGTGCCTTTGAGAAATAGAGATTCATATTTCCATCACGTCCGTCAGTCCAGATAGAATATATATAATTAGAATCTGCCCGATTGATATGATAATCACCCATAAAAGTGCTGTCATTATAATAATGTGCCTGGAAAGTAGTATCTGTTATACGGATACTGGGCTCAAAGGTAAGACCACTATCTGAAGAATACTGATACCTTACAGACCAGATACTACTCGTAGTAGTAGGCCAATCAGGTGTGTGATACCACTGAACATGAAGGCCCCCGTATGGGTCAAAAACAGCCCAGGGCTTGCATTGTCCTCCAGAGGTTGAGTCATTAACAACAAAAGGTCCAGTCCATGTATTTCCACCATCCACAGACCTCATTCCAAGAATATCCCAGTTACCCGATCTGGAATCCGCCCATACGATAAAGAGAATACTATCTCCATAGGCTGCAAGGGAAGGAACGGGAGCCCTATCGCCAACACCAGTCTGATATTGTACATCTGAAATATATTCTCTGGGAGTCCAGGTGTCACCACCATTATAGGACTTTCGGAAGTAAAGGCTGCTCCATGTAATATAAATGAGATAGAGCACCCCTGCATCATCCATATCTATACAGGTAAGTCCTGTAGTAGACGAATCAACTGTTAGTCTTTGAAAACTCGCTCCATTATCTGTAGATCTCGCAAATCTGATGCCACTGGATGAACCCCCAAATTCTTGCCAGGTCACATATATAATACCATTTTTTAGCACTGCCCAGGATTTATCCACATCTCCTCCAGTTCCCAGGTCGCTTACAATCGAAGTATCTATCCACGATTGCCCACTATCCTGAGATAGATAATGCCTTATCACGTATGTACTGTATTGGATATGCATATGGATACCCCCACTCTCATCTGTCATTATCACTGGATCAGAGTGCCATCCTATTCCAACAGTTGTATCCTGCCAGGGAATATTTGGCTCCCAGGTCAATCCACCGGTAAAAGAATATGCAAAAGGAATCATAGCAACAACAGAGCGTTCTGCAAGATTACAGATAGCATATATGTTCCCATCATATAGAGTAAAACAAGACTCACCTTGATTTATAATCCTTGTAGCACCTGAGTCATCACTCACTTTCACATTTGGAATGAACGGTGAATCACCCCAGACTGGCATTACAAGAAAATTGGTAAGAAAAAAAATCCCAAGTGTAAGGCCTCTCATTCTTTTCTCTCTTCTACCTTAACTTCATGAATATAAACGGAGAATTTCCCTGGCTTACCATTCTCTACGAAGAGAAAAAAGTCGGGGGAAAGCAAGGGAGTAAGCGCATAGGGATAATTACTACTCCATATAGGACGGGCATCTTTAATATAAATTTTTATATCCTTCCATTCTTTAGGAGAATAAACGTATTTTATCAAATAATAGTAGGGCTTCTCTCCCTTATTCTTAAAGAGAATCCTGAACCGGAGTAGATTGCCGTTCCCCTTCAACCGAATTGAGATATAAGAGGAAGTACTTATCCCTGGAATTTTCTTAACATAGAACCAGGCAGAAGAGCGACCTACATCTTCAGGATTACCCTCCATATGTACATACCCAAGTGTATCTTTTATACCCCTCGGAGAGTAAATAATCTTGACGGGGTTCTGCTGATCTGAAATCCATCTTCCTGTCTTACCGGTAAACTTTTCTCCCCAAAGAATAGAAGAGAACATTATAAAAATAAATATAAACATTGTATAAAATATACAAAAAAATATAGCACCTGTCAAATAAAAAGTTCCCTTCTTGACTTACATGATAAAACATTTATCTTGATTCTACAATGGGATTAAAGAAAATTATCATAGATTATGCCCTATCTATCGGCTTCGATATATGTGGTGTTGCGCCCCCTGTTTCTTCTATCCACCGAGATTATTTTTTAGAATGGCTTAAAAAGGGTAAAGAGGGTACAATGGAATTTCTTGTGAAATATAAAAACTTGAAGATTAATCCTCAATCCATCTTTCCTGGCACAAAATCCATCCTTGTTTGCGGTGTTAATTATTACAATGGAGAAATCAAAAGAAAAAGTGACATTAAAATATCGCGGTATGCTATGTGCAGGGACTATCATAGGGTTTTAAAAAAAATGTTAAAAAAACTCTTCAAATTCATAAAGGAACTTTACCCCGAGGCTGAGGGTAGATATTTTGTAGATACTGGGCCTACAATGGAGAAAGAACTGGCAAGGCTCGCCGGACTTGGATGGATAGGAAAAAATACATTGATAATAAATAAAAATATCGGCTCATATATATTTCTCGGTGAAATTTTAATGAATATTGGTCTACCTTTTGATTATCCTCAGCCCGATCAATGTGGAAAATGCACAATATGCATCGATGCCTGCCCAACAGGCGCATTGGAAGCCCCATATAAGTTAAATGCCTCAAAATGCATATCTTACGCCACCGTGGAACACAAAGGAAATATACCGACTTTTTTTGATGGAAAGATGGACAATTGGATATTTGGATGCGATATTTGTCAGGATGTATGCCCTTACAATAAGAATCCCTCCATAACAAAAATAGGTGATTTCAAGATAAGGGGTGAAATCCTTAACCTTTTCTCTGAAGACATATTAAAAATGGACAAAGATAAATTTCTTGATACATTCAGCGGAACGCCTATTATGAGGATTGGGCTTGAGAACCTAAAAAGAAATGTACATTATGTGAAACGAGGACGGCATTCAAGATAACTGCTTCATAATCAATAACTTATACGGATACATCAAAAAACAGAATTGAGTCTGCCGCCATCAACCGGTATCATAGCTCCATTTATGTATGCACCATATTCACTCGCCAGAAAAGCTACAAGGTATCCTATCTCCTCGGGTTTCCCCAATCTTCCAGCAGGAATTGGTTTTGCATACTCATTTAAGGCATCATTCACAGACATACCTTCCCTTTGAGCGCTATCCTTCGCCAACTGAACCATCCTATCTGTCTTTATTATACCTGGCATTATGCCATTTACTGTGAGGTTGTGTTCCCCCACCTCTTTTGCCAGTGTCCTGACCAATCCTGCCATTGAAACCCTTACTACATTACTTAGTGCTATATTGGGTATGGGCTCTTTGATGGCTACACTGGTGGAATAAACGATCCGTCCCCATTTTTTTTCTATCATTGCAGGTATAAGTTCTTTGCTAAGATAAATAGCGGGGTAAAGTAATAGATTAACCGCCTTCTCCCAATCCTCTATGCTTTTTTCCATAAAAAAACCCGGTTTGGGCCCACCTGTGCAGAAAAAGAATATCTCGGGGTTACCAATCTCTTTTATCTTCCCTATTACGCCATTCAAATCTTCTCGCTTTGCCAGGTCGGCCGCAATATACAAAGGTCTCTTCCCTGTTTCTTCTTCAATCCTTTTTTGTGCCTTTTTAAGATTCTCCTCAGTTCTTGAAAGGAGAATAACGTCTGCACCTGCCTTTGCCAGTACCTTTGCTACTCCAAAACCTATTCCTTTTGAAGAAGCAGTAACAAAGGCAAGTTTCCCATTAAGTTTTATTTCGATAGTATCACCTCCTTTTAGAAATATTCTTTTCGAATTAATTTATAATTTACCAGAATAATTAAAAAATGTCAATAGATATTATTTTTAATAGATGTCACATAAGACAAGGTATACAAAATGCGGAAGTTTAAAGACCGTGAGGCTTTTCTTTACAGGAGATCGGGACAGACAGACAAGGTTGGAGAGAAATAGTAAGAAAAGCAAGGTAAAAAAAGTAGAAAATCAAAAACAAAAAAATGAGCCTATAAAAACATAGGGGCATTTTGTATAGAGATAACATCATACTATATATAATTAATAATACGATTATTAACTATTGCTATTATCAGTGGCACCTTTCAACTTTGTAATAACCCAGGTTTTATATCTCCATTCTTCACAGATTTCGAAATCTGTTATTGATTGCCCAAAATACAGAAGATACTTTGCAATATTTTTAAAACCCTTTTCAATTTTAACCCCCCTGAATATAGCATAATCATACACCATATTAAGCTCTTCTCTCCCCGTATAATTCCCACATATAATATTTGCATCTATATTCAAACTGTTCGTGATATACCTCAAGAAGACACATTTTTTCTCCCTTCTTTCAAGAAAATCGATGTGAATATCTGACCTGAAGACCTTGAGAGGTATACCGACTACCCCCCCACCAGCGCCAAAATCAAGCACATTAACATTCCTCTCCAGGTGAATAGCAGGGATAAGAGAGGGAAGGATCAAAGTTTTCACAAGCTTTTCTTTATCAAATCCCCCTACCAAATTAATCCTTTCATTCCAACGTAAAAGCTCATCAATATAAAAATCGAGCTCTCCGAGTTTCTGATTATCAGGTTCAAGGCCTATTGATTTCACTGTTTTTTCTAAAAAATGTTTCACGTGAAACATTTAGAACCTATATGTAAGTCCTATAGAAATTTTATCCTTATTAAAGGTAATATCTGTATTAAATTTATAGAGATGGGCATCTATATAGGCATCGACTACTGAAAGGCTCCAAACCAGTGCATCCCACCATATGTCTTCATAGATCTCGCTGAGCTTCTGATCTTTTTGATAGAGTAGTGTACTATCACCCGTATTATCAAATTCTTTATTTATCTCTCTCCAGTCTATATAGGACTTATATGTTTTATAAGCAAAATAAGATTGGATCCCTCCCACTATAACACCTTTTACATAATTTTCTGTATAGAACTGGCCCCCCCCGGGGATAAATGTTGTGAGAAGCATAGAAAGCCTTGCGGACTTGCAAACAATTAAGAAGAGCATCCTGGTAATATGATCGTTACGGTCGTCCCATAACCTTTTTCACTTTCAACTATGATAGTACCATTGTGGTCATTTATTATCTTTTTTACAATAGTCATACCCAATCCGGTCCCACCTGATTTCATGGTAAAAAAGGGGTCGAAGATTTTTTCTCTTACCTCTGGTATCATACCTGGGCCATCATCTGTAAAAATTATAGTGACGTCCTTGTTTCGCCTTGTAACAATAGTTATCTTTCCCCCTTCCATTGATTCTATGCTGTTCAGTAGAATATTTGTGAAAACTCTTTTTATCTTCGTTGGATCACATTTGATACAGACTTCCTCTCCATTTACTTCCATTTTAATCCCTTTATTCCCTGCCTTCTCTTTGAGGAAATTTACTGTTTCCAGTATCAGTTGCTTTCCATCTACCTCCATAAGTTGAAGGCTTTCCTTTCCTTTAGAAAATTCAAGAAAATCCTTTGTCATATTGAGAAGCCTATCAAGTTCATCCCTCACAATGCTCACATATTCAAGTCTCTCTTCCTCTTCAAGGTTCTTTCTCCCAAGAAGTTCAATATAACCTTTAATTGCTGATATAGGTCCCTTTAGATCATGTATAACTGTTCCAGCAAGTTGGCCAAGTGTGGAGAGCCTTGTCTCACGCCTTATTTCCTCAAGCATTTTTATATTGGTATCTCTCAATCTTTTTGAAAGGGTCTTCAGAATTTTTAGTGAGACCTCGGGAGAAAATGAGAGGATTCTTTTAAATTCATCTCGTGAAAATATAACAACTATAACAGGTGTTATGGCAAATATTGAAGCCGACCTTGGGGCATCTTCGAGGAGTGCCATTTCTCCGAAAAAATCTCCTTCCTTTATGAAAGATAATATTTTGCCACCCTGCATTACCTTCACTTTTCCTTCCAGTATAATATAAAATTCATTTTCCACCTCTCCCTCTCTAATAATAGCCTGGCTGGGTGTAAAGGACTTCGTTGTTCCCAGGGATTTTATCTTATTTAAACTTTCCTTATCGAGATCAGAAAAAAGTAATGTCTCCTCGATTTTCATATAAAGATAATAATTCTAATTCGGGGATAGTCAATATTTTTTCTTATTGACAATAAATCTTTATGGATTTATCATTTCTAAAAAAGGAGGATTTGATGTTTCTTATAATGTTCATAATTTGTGCTTCTCCGCCTTTTAGGCTTTTGGATTCACTTCATGTCGACATCCATTTCCTTCAGGGCAAGGATGCTGTTGTCCTTCTCGAGGATAAAGATGGGGAATATGTAGAAACGGGCGCTTGTAAATTTACTACTCGTAGACTTATATACCTCGGCACGAAAAAGGGTATCCGTAGATACGGATCGATTCGCGTTGGATACACCCCAATGTATAACAGGGTTTTTTTCCGATCACTTATTCTCCACAAAAAGGACGGAAGAAAGATAAAATACTCTATAGATAAAATTGGTGACTTCCCTGTGAATGAGCGGGTGATCTTCTGGGGAGGGCGTGAAAAGGTCTTCAACTTTACCGATGCAGAGCCAGGGGATGTTATTGAGTACTCCTATGATATTTATGGAACGCAGGTTGCTCTTCTCTCAAAAGAAGATTTCAAGAAGTTCACTCCGCCAATGATAGGGGAATTTTACTATGTCGAGTTATTTCAAGAAAGAATTCCTGTCTGGGAAAAAATATTCATAATTAAAGGGCCTGCATCAAAACCCCTCAGGTACAAGATCTACAGGGGTCAAGCTGATTTTTATAAGAAAAGACAGGGCAAGTATATAACCTATACATGGGAGGCAAAAAGGATAAAAGAGCCTCCATCTGAAACACAATCTGTCCCCTTTGGAGAAATTGCAAGTAAATTAGTCGTTACAACAATTCCTTCATGGAAGGTAATCTCAAAATGGATGTATAACATTACTGAACCTGTGCTAAAAAGAGATATGACACTTAAAAATAAGGTAAGAAAGCTAACCAGAGGAGCAGAGTCTGATAAGGATCGGATGTACAGGGTGTTCAGATTTGTCGCTGACAGCATCAGATATCTTGGAACCTCAATGGGAAAAGGCGAGGGATATACACCCCATCCAGCTATAATGACATTGAAAGAAAGGGAAGGTGTATGTAAAGATAAGGCTGCACTTCTGGTGGCGATGTTAAGAGAAGCGGGGTTTGAATCCTATATATGTATGACATCTGCAATGGGCAGAGTAGAAAATCTGCCGGCAAACCAGTTCAATCATGCTGTTGGTTGTATAAAGACATCTAAGGGGTACATATTCCTGGATCCCACATGGTCAGATGGTTCAAGAGAACTTTTCTCGAGCCTTGAACAAGATCAATCCATCTTACCAGCTACTCCCTGGGGAGAGACACTAATGATCACTCCTCCGTATCCCGGAAAAAACTCAATGGTAAAGGTAAGGGGTAATATCTGGTTAGACAAATCTGGAAACGTCAAAGGAAAACTTTCCTTCTTTCTTAGTGGAAGAAATGAAGATATGCTCAGGCGTAGATTAAAAAGAGAGGAGGGTAATAGGGACAAACAGGGGGAGACTCTTCGCTCGTTTTCTCTAAATGCCTTTGGTGCAAATGCAGAAATAGACTCCTTTACTGTCCAGAACCTAAAATCTCTCTTTAAACCACTACAATTTGCAATCTATTTTAAAGCAAATGATTACGCAGCTAAAAGAGGGAAGAAACTCCTCTTCCCTTCCCCTGCCCTTTCTTTAATAAGATACAATAATTGGTGGTTTAGAGAATTTACATCTGTGGAGGAAAGAAAAACACCAATGTATTCGGTTATCTGGATATCGGGTATGGATATCAATTTGAGGTACCATCTCCCAAAAAGCTACAGTATCGAAATTTACCCTAAAAAATTGGGTGTATCTGACGAAGCAATAGATTTTTCGTATTCATGGGATCATCCTGTGGAGAAGCTATACTTTACATTTAACGACCCCATTATAACTCCAAAAGAATATTGTACAGTTAAAAAAACTGTGGACATTATAAATAAAAAATCAAAAGAATGGTTTATAGCAGGGAGGGAATAATGATTCTTCTATTTATTTCGGTCATTTCAGCATCTATCACTGACTCAATACGGATATCCTTGAATAGGGGTTTTGTCCAGGAAAGAAGGTACAGGCGGGTCAAAGCATTGGGAGAGGAAGGGATAAGGGGCTACTCAAATTTAGATATACCGTATGATGATAGAATTGATTCCGTCAAGGTTGTTTTTGCAAGAACGATCACACCAGAAGGAGAGACCCTTGCTGTTGGTAAAAAATCTATAAATCGGGTTATGAATAGCAGCGTTTCAGGGGTGATCTCCTCTGCCTTTCCATTTCTTAAGGAACTTATAATCTCCTTCCCCGGTGCAAAGAAGAATGTAACTTTTGAATCAGAGGTGATTATAAAAAGAAAAAATCCTTTCGGCAATGAGTTATACTTCAACCTTCCTCTTGGAAAAAGCGAAAAGGTCAACAGAAGGGCATATCTCAGGATTGAGCTACCAGAGGGAAAAAGGGCTCAGCTCCTTCTTTTGAACAATGCTCCCCCTCCTGACTCATCTATCCAGGAAGGCAACAAGGTCTATGTCTGGAAAATAGATTCCTTCAAAACAATTCCTGAAGAGAGATATCTCCCCCCTTTATCAGAAATTACCCCCAGTATATCAATTTCTACCTTTACATGGGAAGAGATTCGGGATTACTTTTTGAAGCTTTTAGATAGCTACAAGGGTGCAAACGCATACTTTTCATCCAACAACACTATCAAAACATTAAAAAAGAGATTTGAAATTGCAAGACTCATTTCACCAGAAGATATATCTTTCTTACCACGAAATTTCAAAAATGTAGTAAACTCAAGATACATCGCTCCATTTGAACTTTCTTTGATGCTCGAGGTTCTTCTGAGCAAGGAGGCAAGCCCTGTACTTCTCTGTGGAAAAAGTAGGCATTTTCTGATAAGGAAAGGAAGAAGCTCCTGGACATATGGGGAAATTACTCCTTTCTTTAGTGGGATTAAAATGGACTTTCCCACTCCTTATTATTTTAACCATTTAGTTGTAAAGAAGGGTGAAAGTTTTATAGACATTACTGAACCACTCTACGGAGAAGAGTTACCATACTGGTCAAGGGGGGTAGACGGGATTGAATTTACTCAAAATAAAATAAAATTTATAAAAACACCAGAGGCATTACCCCAGGAGAATTCTTTTTCTGAAGATCTTAGAATGGATATCGACGAGAGGGGTAATATTAATGCAATCTTCAAACTCACAGCAAATGGATTACCCGCATTTTCTTTGAGAGAGCACTACTCGGAATTGGACAAAAGAGAGCAGCAAAAGGAGTTAAGGAGTGCTATCTCAGAAGGCACTATTAAAAAGGTGACATTTGAAGATTCAAATGGCGTCATTATTAACGCTAATTTCTCAATACCAACAGGCGCTGTAATGCAAGGAAATTTAATGTTCATTTCTCCCTCCTTTCCAGGTTTCTGGATTGACGACTTTTTAACATCTCTCTTTAACCTAACAAGAAAAAAAGTGCGAAAACTTCCCTTAAATTTGGGGTCACCTGGTAAAAGAACTATTGATTTATCAATCAAAATTCCAAAGGGATATAAACCCTATATCCTTCCAAAAGGTTTTAAGAAAAGGGTAGGCGGAATATCCCTTAATTACAAAATAAAAGATGAGAAAGGAAATATTCAAATGGAGGAAATAATAGAATCTAAATATTCCGTTGTAAGTGCCAAGGATGCAAATAAGATTAATGAAATAATAAAAAAACTATTTACAGGTAGAAGAAATCTCATCGTTCTTAAAAAGGGAAAATAACAACCTATAAGAGAAGCTAAGTGCTAAACAATTGATAGTCAATGTATTACACCCTGGGAGTTCCGCTTTTCCCATAATTAAATAGCCCCCCTGCTTTCAGTATATCAAGCTGAACCCTGGAGGGTTTCCTGCATTGTATAATTTCTCCTTTATCGTTTTCAACTCTTCCTTCCTCAAAATTAATTGTTACAATATCATCTTTGTTCAATAGCCTGTTCTCAACATATTTTTCTATCTCTGGACACTCCAATATTGGTAAGGCTGAATTTATAGCGTTTCTCTTGTATATTGCTCCAAAGGAGGGGGCAATTATTATGCCAACCCTTAAAGCCTTGAAGCAGTCAACTGCCTGCTGTCTTGAAGAACCTGCACCAAAATTATGCCCTGTAATGATAATATCGTTCTCCCTCGCTAACCCAGAGTAATTTTCATATCCTTTAAGATTGCCCAGGGCATACTTCCCCATCTCATCTATATCTGTAATATGAAGATGGGCATTATGGAATATCTGGTCTGTATCGACATTACTTATCAATTTCCCCTCTTTATCCACAAGGAGAACAACCCTTCCCTTTATCTTCATAGTATCTCCTCCGGATTTGTAATCCTGCCTTTAATGGCAGAAGCGGCTGCAACAACAGGAGATACAAGAAATGTCTTCCCTTTTCCTTGTTTTCCCGGATAATTTCTATTAGATGTATTGAGCGAAACCTCTCCTTCACCTGTCAATCCAATGTGACCTTCTGCACAACCTGCACAACTTGGATTCATAATAATTGCTCCCGCCTCAAAGAGATCGTTAATAACACCCTCCAACAAAAGCTCACGATAAACCCTTTTTGTTGCAGGTGCAATGCTTAAAACGGTTCCCTCCTTTACCTTTCTTCCCTTTAGAATCTTTGCAGCCTCTTCTATGTCTTCTCTCCTTCCATTTGTACAGGAGCCTATATATATAAGGTCTACCTTAACATCACTTAACTCGTCCACATCAATTACATTATGGGGATAAGGAGGTGCTGCCACCTGGGGTTTTATGCCCGATATATCTATAGTAATTTCTCTTTCATATTTTGCATCTATGTCTGTATAATATATAGGAAACTCACCAACACCTGTAAATTTCTTTATCTCTTGAATTGTTTTATCTGTAAAGGGAATATACCCTATTATTCCTCCCATTTCTGTAACCATCGAAAGAAGGGTTATTCTGCCATATAGTGGTAAAGATTCAACTGCATCACCATAAAATTCAATCGCCTTCCCAAGTCCAAATTCTGTCTTTATTATCTTTAGAATGTACAGGGTTAGATCCTTTGCAGTAACAGGAAATTTATATTCTCCTTCTATATTTATTCTTACCGTGGAAGGAACTTCAAACCAGGTTTTACCTGTTTTAAAAACAAAAGTAATATCCATGTCACCCATACCCTGTCCAAACCCACCAACTGCACCTACAATGTTGTAATGACTATCCGTTCCCACTGCAGTACTGCCAGGAATAATGTATCCCTCTTCCATAAGTATATGAGAGCCAATACCTGCATCCACATCGAAGACCTTGATATCGTGCTTTTTTGCGAAATTCCTGCACAGGGATTGATTTATTGCATATTTTATTGTTTTGGCAGGTGCAACAAGGTCAAAAGTAAAGAATGTCCTCTCTGGATCTGCTACAGGGGTGTCGTTGTAGTGTTCTTCATAATTCTTCACCACGTTTGGTCCCCCAAAATCCCTTGCACTCCTGACATCAATATCAAGCCAGATGATATTTCCGGCTTCAACTACATCTCTGGTATGTGTTGCGAATATTTTCTCAATAATGGTCTTACCCATAATTTCTGGCAATCTCCTCGGCTACTTCCAGGGTAGTGTTATCCCCTCCAATGTCATAGGTTTTTATTTTACCCTCTTCAATAGTTTCAGCCACCGCTCTTTCCAGCCTTTCTGCTTTCTCATTTTCGCCAAGGTATTCAAGCATCAATTTTACAGCGAGAATTGTGGCAATGGGGTTTACTTTGTACTGACCTGCATACTTTGGGGCAGATCCATGTGTCGGCTCAAAAATAGCATAATTATTCCCAATATTTGCAGCTGAGGCAAAACCAAGACCTCCTACGAGCTGGGAAGAAAGGTCAGAGATAATATCACCAAACATATTTGAAGAGACAAGAACGGAGTAATCCTGGGGATTCTTTATAAGCCACATTGCCATAGCATCTACATTAGCCTCATCGTAACGAATTTCTGAATATTCTCTTGATATTTCTCTCGCTATCCTTACCATCATACCGGATGTCTCTCTAATGACATTGGGCTTCTCAACAATAGTCACCCTTTTTCTTCCAGTCTTCTTTGCATATTCAAAGGCAGCCCTGACTATTCTATCACATGCCTTCCTCGTAAATATCCTCAAAGATATAGCTAATTCACTATCGGGAACATCCTTAAACCTCTGCATTCTTTTGTGGTTTTTTAATAAAACCTCTTTTACTTCCTTCGGAACAGGGTTGAACTCTACTCCACTATAGAGACCCTCTGTATTCTCTCTGAATATTACAAGATCGATATCATCCCTGTAATTTAAGGGGTTTCCTTTGAATGCCCTGGCGGGTCGGAGATTTACATAGAGATCAAGTAATTGTCTCATTGCCACAATGGGACTGAAGTATTCATATCCCTTACCCTGAAGCGCAGGGGATAGTTCCTTTTGTGCCTCATCTCTTGGTTTCGATGTAATAGCACCAAAAAGGGCACAATCTGTGCTTTTGAGAAGTTGAATTGTTCTATCTGGAAGTGGATTACCTTCTTTCTTCCACAACTCCCATCCTACGTCACCATACTTGTATTCTGCATCGAGATTTATTCTTTTTAGTACAATCATTGCTGCATCAATTACATCCTTACCAACCCCATCCCCTGGCAGGACTGCTATCCTGTATTTCGGCATATATACCTCCTATTTTCGCTTATTCTAAGAATTTCTCACCCTTTGTCAACAAAAATCCTCTGCTTAATATACCAGCCCTATCATTCTTCTTCAGGGCAAATCCTTTTTCTTGTATACTGTATGAGCCCCCCCGCCTCCAGAATCTCCATCACCTTGTCAGGAAAATGTGGTAGCCTAAATTCACCTTTTTTTGAAATAATCTTACCCCTATCAAGATCAATGGTAATTTCTTCACCATCCACAATATTATCAGAAGCCTCTGTAGACTCTATTGGAAGAAGACCATTATTTATACAATTTCTGAAGTAAATCCTTGAAAATGATTTTGCTATTATAGCAGTAATGCCAGCATATTTTACCGCTTTAACTGCCTGTTCCCTCGATGAGCCCATGCCAAAATTCTTCCCTGCCACAATAAAATCACCCTTATTAACCTTCTTATGGAATTCCGAGTCAAGATCCTCAAGTGCATGTGAAGCCATCTCTTCTTCATCCATCTGTTTATACGTGTATTTACCAGGAAAAATAACATCTGTATTTACATCATCTCCGTACTTAAAAACCCTTCCTTTTAGTATTTTTTCCATATATCCTCCCTTTTAAAATATTTTTCCTCCTGTTGTTGCAGGCGCAAGCTGTGTAAACTTTACTCCCTTTGTCGAACCGATGTCGTCTGAGATTTTTTTTACTTTATCAGGTTTCCCCTTAATAACGATGACTTCAAGACAATTTTTCTTATCTATATGTATATGAAGAGTAGAAATAATCTCTTTGTAATGTAGGTGCTGTGCCCTTGTTAAATCTGATGAAAGCTCCCTTACCTCATGATCATAAACTATAACAAGGACACCAATGACATTTTCATTCTTATCTTTCCATTCCTTTTCTAACACTAATTTTTCCCTTATAAGGTCTCTTATTGCTTCAGAACGGTTTTTGTACCTTCTCGAATTTATAAAATCATCGAAATCTTTCAATAGCCCTAAAGACATAGAGACACCGAACCGTTTCGTTTCTTTTTTTCTTCTGTCCATTTTCCCCTCCTTTCTATTTTATCAAGGTGTATACTGCAGTGAAACAAATGTATGGTTATGGGGGTGACGAATTGTATTCTGAGGGAAACCGTCAAGTTCTATCCCTTCAATTATCCTGAAGCGCGTTTTCTTTAAGAACAACAAATCAAGACCGATTATTAATCTACTCTCCCTATCCCCGTTTCCTCCACCATAATAAATCCCCTCAATCCACCTCTCCCTCCAACCTTTCTGGAATCCTACAGACATCTTTGCCCAATTATATATTGAAAATTTATAGTCAAGACTAAATCCATACATCCATTTTCTGTATAATGATGAATCACTATGATAAAATTTATAATACAGGGGTAGGCCAATATAAAATTCTTTATGCAAAATTATTATGCTTCCCGTTGGCTGAATAAATAAGGATTTCAATGTTTCTGCGGACGGATGACTAAATATATCTGATGCAGAACTATATCCTCTATATTCTGCGAATAAATAGAAATCTACATATATATTAAATTTGTTATAAAAGTGAAGTTCAGCCTCATCTTCACTTCTATATTCAAAACCAAGTAAAATGTCTCTAAAGGAGATTTTCTTTTTTGAAAGGAAACCTTTGTTTATATTAAAGTTGATAAACCCGCTGTGAAAAAAATAGTTCCCTACTATGTTAAGTTGAAATGGAAAAATTAGGTATGGATCCTGTATGGTATCTTTATGGACCCTACTTATTGCGTAGTTGTGATCAAAATCCTTCACCTTTAAAAACAACCTTAAATTTCTCTTCGCATTTTTCCATAGACCAAATCCTAAACCCAAAAAATCATATACCTTCAAACAGTTAGGGGAAATCGTGAGTGTGATAATATAGGGAGGGGGTGTAATATCCAGATCAAATCTATGGGTCTCAATATGAAAATTGTAGTCATCAAGTTTATAAAAATAATAGTAGAAATTTGCATGCGTGCCAATATCCATCCTCACTTTTCCATTATAAACCTGATACCATCTCTCGATATCAAGACACCCCTGGGATGTTTGGATTCCGTCTCTACTCGATATATACTCCTCGACCCAATTGTAAGGAAAAAAACCTATGCTTTTATCCATAAGATAAAGCGAATTTATGTCTTCTATCTGATTTATATTAAAGAGAAAAAGGAATATCATTGTTGATTTAATTGTCCCTTGACCAAAGATGGATATTGTTTATAACCTGTTTTGTCAGGCTCACCGATAATATACGTAGTACCATCTTCTTATCCACACAACTGCCACAATTAAAAAAACGAGTATTATTAAAGAAACTGAAAACGCAACCCCTACTCTCCTGCTAATAGCAGTCTTTCTTGCATTTTTTGTATCCAGTTTTTCGGATGCTTTAAGCCTTCTTTCAACACTATCCTTAAATGTATCTTTCTCCTCTTCTTTATATTGAACCAGCATACTACCGGTATCCCCGCTCAACATATCGCTCTGAGAAATTAACACAAATAAAATAATAAACCCCATAAATTTATTTTAGATATTAATATATTTTTGTCAACCTTATTCTCTATATTGTTATTATTATAAAAAAATATCACATTATGGGAGGTAAGAATGAAGGAATTAAGGGTTGATTTTTTTAGGAAATCAAGTCTTTTTGCAAGTCTCTTTTCTGTATCCATTCTTATACCCTTCTTTCTTACATGGAGAGGAAGTTTCCCTCTCTTGATGGGATGGATTAAGGGAGGGTGTTCTTCCATTATTCCTTCTTCATGCTTCGTCTTCCCTTCTTCGCTTTCTTATACCTCCTTTTTTGGAGATATATTTTACTATTTTCGTGTTGATTTTTAATGAGGCAAATCTTTTACTTGACAAAATTTTCTTTGCCTTTAAAATAGATATTGACATAGCCTCTGTTGTGAGGGAAGAGCGGTGAAAATCCGCCACAGCCCCGCTACTGTATTTGGCAACGAAATCCACACTGGCCACTGTCGTTTTTTGACGGGAAGGCGTGGAGAGTAGGTAGGCCATAAGTCAGGATATCTCAAGCAGAGGAGTGCCGATACCTCCGAGGGGGGGTTAAGGTTCAAAATTACCTTTACAATCCTGCCCGCGGGGCAGGATTTTTTAGGTTATGGAGAAAAATAAAAAGTTAGCGTACATATCCATATTTACAGGGCTCGCTGTAAGCCTTGGTTATCTTCTTTCCCCTGTGCCAAATGTGGAATTAATAACAACCGCAATTTTCCTGGGGGGTTATCTAACAGACATATTTTCAGGAGGAGTTATTGGAGCCCTATCTTTTTTTATATACGGATATTTTAATCCTCTTGGTTCTTCACCGCTTCCCCTTCTCATTTCACAAATTATAGGGGGCATTATAATCGGTATAACTGGGGCTCTATGCAAAAGGTTCGATAAAATCTCTTCTTTTTTTCTTGCCATTATTGGTTTTCTCGTTACTTCCATTTATGACATTATTACAAGTGCAGCTGGTTTTATATTTTTCCCAACAAAGAAGACCTTCATTGCATATATCCTCGCCGGGTTATCCTTCAGTCTTATCCATATAATCTCAAACACCCTCATCTTTGGATCAATTGTATTTCTAACCATTAAACGTTTAAAAAGGAGGTTTTTATGATTCTTCTTTTTTTATCAATATCGATTTATCAACTACCTGAAGTCACTGTTATCGGCGAGAGGTACAGTGATCTTCCTTTTATGGTGCGTATATTTTCTTCCGATGAATTAAAAAATTTTAGTAGTATTGGTGATGCGTTAAAAAGCATACCTGGAATAAATGTAATGGACTACGGGACATACGGTTCTATGTCTTCTGTCCAGGCAATGGGTGCAAGGTCAAACCACACCCAGATTATGATAGATGGTGTACCAGTTAATGATCCAAAGACAGGTATGTTTGATTTAAGCCTTATACCCATAAACTCTGTAAAAAAAATAGAGGTCGTAGAAGGTGCTGGAACCGTTTTTAAGGGAAGAAACAGCGTAAGTAGTGCTATCAACATAATTACAGGAAATAGAGAACTTTCTATTTCGGGTGGAAGTTACGGCTTTGGAAGTCTTAACTTAGGAAGTGATGTAAAGGGAAAAAGTTTTAATACTTATTACGAACGTTTCGATGGCTTCAGAGAAAATTCCAATGGGTATCTTTTCAACTCTAATCTTCAATTCAAAAACAATAGGCTTTTTCTCACTTTAAAGGAAATAGGGGTTCCAGGTCCCGTTCCAAATGACTACATTCCTGATTTTGGTGATTCTAATGTATCAAGCAAATTCAACAGGGAGAAAGACCTCTTCATACTTTATTCGTTACCTGTCTCAATAAAGGATATCAATTTTCAGCCATTTCTTTCATACTCCTTAATGCTTCCTTATACAAAATACAGAGATTTTACTACGTATAATCAGGTAGATGAGAATGACGTCTACTCCACTTATTCACTTGGTATAAATTCATCTTATTTTATAAATGATTTTGAGGTAAGGCTGGGCATCAGGCTTGATTCTATCGAAATGGTCCAGAAAAACCGCTATATAGAAAGTGAATCTTTACACACTATTTCCTGGGGCAAGATGGATTGGACCAGCAACATTTCACTGATATATACCAGAAAAATCTCTAATCTTTCCATTTTTACATCGGGCAGATATGATTACAACAAGGCGTTTAAAGGTATACCTAATTTTACAATAGGAATCAGATATAAAGGAAAAATTTCTCCATACCTATCAATTGGTTCTGGTTACAGGAAGCCTTCTCTCAATGAACTTTACTGGCCAAACTGGTCAAACCCTGAGCTAAGACCGGAGAAGGCAGTCTCCTTTAATATGGGTCTATCAAACAGGTATCTTTCGATAAACGGTTTTTATAGAAATGTAAAGGATATGATTGGTCCTGATGAAAACTGGATCCCCCAGAATATAAATAAAGCCCATATCTATGGATTTAATTTTTCGCTCAATTATAGCTCTCCATTGGTGAGTATTAATGGAGGTTTCGATTATACAAAAGGGATTGAAAGTGTATATGCTCTCAGTTTTTACGATTCATCATTTACCCCTCATTATTCCCTTTTTAACAGAGATCTCTGCTATACCCCTGACAAAAATTTAAGATTATTGCTTACACTTAATATAAAACCTTCCATTGGGATAGAGTGTTTACATATAGGGAAGATGGTAAAATCGTACCGAAGTACTAATTTTTCTGTATTCCCGCCTGATGTAAAGGATACGATAGAGAGCCTTCCTTCATATAGTATTATAAATGTGAATATATCAAATAAGATAGGGCCTCTATTACTTAATTTCAAATTAAACAACCTCTTTGACCTGAAATATACTACATTTTTTGGATACTCAGGGGATAATGGTTATCCTGGCTCTCCAAGGAGCTTAAGGATCTACTTGATTTACAACAAGCTGTAAAATTTTTTAATTTTCTTCTTGACAAAGAAAACTTGGATAATAAAATAATCCAGGGTGAATAACTCCAGAATTAAAATTTTTTACTTTTTGATATACAATATATTATATCAACATTTTATGGTGGAAAACCTGTGGAAAATTGGAGGAATCTTATTGTTTGATTGGGGTATTATAAAGGAAAGATTAAAATCTGAAGTAAAGGAATCTACATACAATGCCTGGTTTAGTAGGATGGAACTTATTGAGGTTCAGGATGATACAATATTTATCCAATTCCCAAATGAATTTGTGCTTCAATGGGTAGAAGATCGTTACCTCTATCTTTTAAGGGAGATTATACACAGTATAAGTGGAAAGAATTTTATCTTGAAATTCCTCGCCAAAAATAATAATGTTGAACGAAATAATTACGTTACTGTAGAAGAAGAAAAGTCAGAATTTAAAACAAACCTCGTTGATAGGTATTTATTTGATACATTTGTTGTAGGAAAAAATAATCAATTTGCCCATGCTGCTGCCCTTGCAGTGGCAAAGGGACCAGGAAGGGCATATAATCCCCTTTTTATATATGGGGGGGTTGGATTGGGGAAAACGCATCTTATGCACGCCATAGGGAACTATGTTTACAAGCTTTATTCAAATCTAAAAATTCTATACTTACCTTCAGAGGTTTTTATGAATGAGATGATAACTGCTCTTAGTAATAAAAAGATGCTTGAGTTTAAAAATTTCTATAGGAATATAGACGTTCTCCTCGTTGACGATATCCAGTTTCTTTCCCATAAAGAAAGGTTACAGGAAGAGTTCTTCCATACTTTTAATACACTCTTTCAAACAAAGAGACAGATTGTTATTACCTCTGATAGACCACCTAAAGAACTTGAAGCCCTTGAAGAGAGAATAAAATCTCGATTTCATTGGGGACTTATCGTTGATATACAACCACCTGATCTGGAAACGAGGGTTGCAATTCTAAGGAAAAAGGCTGAAGAGGATAATCTTATAATTGGAGATGATATTATATACTACATTGCTACAAATATAAGAAATAATATTAGAGCCCTTGAGGGAGCACTGATAAAATTACTTTACTGGTCATCTTTAACAAAATCAGAAATCACCCTTGAAACTGCAACAGAAGTTTTGAAGGATATTGTTACACCAAAGAAAAAGAGGTATACACCGGAAGAGATACAACGAGTTGTATGTAATCATTTTAATCTAACAATAAATGATCTAACAGGTAAAAAAAGGTTAAAGAGCATGGTATTACCGAGACAGATAGCAATATACATCATTAGAAAATTAACAAATCTTTCTTTAAATGAGATAGGACACTATTTTGGTAATAGAGATCACACAACTATCATTCATGCAATTGAAAAAATGGAAAGCGACATTAAGAGCAATAAAGAAATAAAAGATATTATACAAAGGATAATAAGTGAATTTACTGGTTAATATGTTGTTGATAAGTTTTTTCAACATTTTATCAACAAATAAACCTTGAAAATTTGTCGGTATAACATATTATAAATAAACAAAATTTTTTGATATCCACATTTTAACATTGACAACTAATACTATTAATGATAAATATATATAAATAGTAAAAGAATAAAAGGAGGATAATAATGAAATTTAAAATTGATGCCAAGGAATTTTTAAATGACATTACACCTGTTATAGATGTTATGCCACAGCACACTACCTTTCCTGTACTATCAAATTTTCTTATTGAAGCAAAGGAAAAAGAACTGATTATATTTGGGACAGATTTAGATTCTTCTGTTATTGCTAAAGTACCTGCAGAGATTCAATCGCTCGGTAGTGCTGCTATTTCAGGAAAACTAGTCAAAAATGTATTAAGAGAAATATCTGGAGATGTCACTTTTGAAAGGATCGAGAATGAGATGGTTGTTAAATATCCAGGTGGTGAATTTTCTTTATCAATAATTGAAAGGGAAGAATACCCAGAAATACCTATCTATTCTTCAGAAAACCTTATGGAAGTTAATATGGAATATCTAAAAGATTCTATTGAAAAAACTATTTTTTGTGTAGCAACTGAGCCAACAAGCAGAAATTTGAACGGTCTTTATTGGTTATATAATTCAAATATCTCAAAGATGGTTGGAACAGATAGCTTCCGAATGGCGATATATTCAAAAAATTTAAAATTTAATATAGACTCCTTTGATGTACTAATACCACCTAAAATCCTATTACAGGTTATTTCTTTACCAGATAAGAAGGTATTAATAGGGATAGATAAAAAAAAGATATATTTCATATTTGAAAGATATACATTTATATCAAAACTTATAAACGAAAAATTTCCTGATTATGAGAAGGCTATACCTCAAGAGAATGATAAGATTTTCAAAGTAAAGGTAAAAGATCTTATTTCCTCATTAAGAAGGGTTTCGGTATTCTCACAGGATCGATTAAAATCTGTTATATTTGATCTAGGTGAAACATTAAAAGTGAAATCTACCTCTGAACTTGGAAGGGGTGAGGAAAACTTAAAAGGAGAATTTAAGGGAGAGCCTATTCAAATAGGTTTAAGTTCTCAATTTTTATTAGAATTTTTGCGAAAGATTAGTAGTGATGTTATTGAAATTACAATGAAGGAATCAAATACACCTGTGTTGGTTAAAGACCCACAAATAAAGGATCTTTTATATATACTTATGCCTGTCGTTATTTAATCGATTGATTTTAATATGTAATTTTTTCTCGTGAGAAGGCGGGCAGTTATACCGGTACCTTGTTTTCTTTCCCACATAATATTAGTGAATCTAAGACCACAGGAGGGACTCCCTTCTTTTAATATTATCGTTTTTGGACTTAAAATTTTGACTATTTCTAAAAATATAAATGCCCCCCTTCTGAAATTATCGGTAACATCTTCTCCTATCTCATTGATTACCTTTTTTCCAATGATAGTAGACCTTGGTCTTGGAATAGGTAAGCCTCCTAAAACTTCTGGACAGAGAGGAATAGCCTTACCATTTTTAACTAAATCTATAATCCAGTCTACACCCTTATTCATCCCGTCATATCTTGTATTTAATCCAGCAAGACAGGCACTAACAACAATGATATCAGATTTCTGACCATTTTTTGGCAAGTTTATCTCTCCTGGGTTTATAAACTGTCTCATAAAAGTATTTTTGTGAGAGAAGGACACCTTTGTCAAACCCTTTTACAAGTTTAACTGCCTCTTCCCATGCTTTATGAAAGCTATTACCAAATCTTTTTTCGATCTGTTTTTCAAAATTCATCTCTGTCTATATCTGATTTCCATCTGTTTTAAAAGAAGACAACAATCCCAACCTTTATTCTATCTTTCCAGGTCTCAATATTCTGAAATTTTTCAAGCTGATTATAGATACGAAACCCTGTCATTTCAGAAATAAAATAAATAAAACCAGAGTTAAATCTCCCAACATATTGAAAATCAGGGGTGACCTTTAGAAGGAACTCAAGGCCGGTGTTAATGTAAAAGAGATCTGATACAGGGAGGTATAGATTAATGCCTGGTACGATACCTGTTCCCAATGTATCATTTTTGTAATCAAATGAGAGTCCAAAGGTTGCTTCAAGGTTATCTGAATAAAAGTAACCTATGCCTACATCTACTGAGCCACGGCGTTCATCTTCTGGGAAGAGATTGAAATATCCAGAGGAGTAAAACGACTTATCCCCTTCAATGGGTTGTGAAAGACAGACAATAGATATTAAAAATGCGGTTACCAGAATTTTTTTCATATAGCCTCCTTTCTTAAAATTTTAATTTATTTAGGATTTTTTGTCAATAAAGAATTTAAGAGGGGCAGTGTACACTGCCCCTCTTTCTTTCTTATTTAAGAATCAAAACCTTCCTTTTTATGATGCTATTACCGGATCTTAAGGAGAGAAAATAGATGCCATTTCTCAAGGAAGAAATCCTGTAGGATTTAGCATATCTTCCTGGTGCCATTATACAATTTTCAAGTGTAAGTATTCTTCTCCCCGTTAGATCAAAGAGAGAAAGCCTTACCATTTCCTTTTTTGGTATTGTATATTCTACCTGAAGGACTTTATCCACAGGGTTCTTCTGGATATTTAGGCTCAAACCCTTTGTTAGTACATTATCATCAATACCAGAGGGTGAAGGTTTTAAGGCATATATGTAGCCATCGTCAGAACCAAAAACAATCTCAGGTTTACCGTCCCCATCAATATCCCCAACCGCAGGAGAGGATCTGATAGGACCGCCCGTCTTAAATGCCCAGAGTTCAGCACCTGTAGCCCCATTGATTGCATAGAGTGTGCTATCATCAGAGCCAAAAACAACATCAAGTTGGCCATCTCCGTTGAGATCGACAAGTGCAGGAGAGGATCTGATCGGTCCATTTGTGCCAAATGCTCCACCGAAAGAACCATCGTAATTAATACCATAGATAGAATCATTATCAGCGCCTACAATGATTTCCTTATACCCATCACCATCAATATCACCTATAGCAGGGGAAGACCTTATTTTTGAACCAATATTGTATCTCCACTGGAGTGTGCTATCCCCATTCAAAACATATAGGTAGCCATCGTCAGAACCAAATATTATTTCTGGTATAGTGTCATTATCAATATCTGCAATAGCCGGGGAAGAGTATATAGAGTCTCCTGTAGCATAGGACCACAGCTTGACAGCATTTGAAACTACGTAGGCTGAACCGTCAACGGAGGTTATGACAACATCCATTGTACCATCGAGATTCACATCTGCTATGGCAGGATTTGATCTAACAGGACCAGCCCCAGTGAAGATCCATTGCCAGAAACCAGATTCACCCCTGAATACATATATGGGTCTGTTATCAGAGCAGGCAACGACCTCAAAGTTACCGTCACCATCAATATTATCAATTACTGCCGAAGAATATATATTTGAGGAAGTAGTTTTTGTCCAGATGTTTGAGCCGTCCTTTCCTTTTATAAAGTAGTATTTATCGTTGTAAGAACCAAAAACAACCTCAATAGAATCATCTACATTAAAATCGCCAATGGCAGGGGAAGAATATATTGGCCCAGCAGAGGTATCAGATACCCACTTAAGATTACCATTCGATCCATTTAAGGCATAGCATAGACTGTCCATCGAAGTAAAAACAACGTCAATGTTACCATCCTTATCAATATCACCTATGGCAGGTGAAGAGACAATAGCACCACCAGCGTGGAATGACCAGAGAACATTATAGGAGGAATCACTTCCAACAAGAGGTGTAAACCCATTATTTTCAGGCAATCTATGGAAAGAAGACCAATGAAGGGTATTTGTGGGGTAGACCAAATTAACCCTTACATTTGAGCCATCCGGGATACTTGCAGGTGTATTGTATGATACGGCGTATTCACCCAGGATATTATCCATACTCATATAGTTAACTGTGCCAACCTGCCCATCACTATGGGTGTCATATACCCGAATATAAATTGTATCATTTGTATCAAAGGGAGAAAGTGCATCAATTGCGTCTGTAAGATCGAGGACAATACTGTGTGATGGGTAGGGCCAGGTAGCATAAACGGATGTATACCAGTTGAAAAATGTCTTGGTCCAAGCAGCCCCTGGAACACCTAAGGTTATATGAATGTACTCTCTCGTTGGATGAGATATTTTAAACCTTACCTTTGCCTTTGGGGCATAATGGATCTTCTCGTCCTGATAATATGCGTATCCATGGCACATATCGTTATCCTTAACAGCGGCATAAGACATCCAGAAATACCCGCTTGCCCCCCACGATGTACCCCAGGAGTTGATAATCTTAAAGGCACCATTTCCATCATTTGTAGGCTTATTATCGTCATAACCCACGATACATACCGCGTGCCCGCCTACATATACATCCTTATCGCCCGTGTCATAGATATGATCAGCACCAAAATTATTATACCAGAAGGATTGGTATACCCCGATACCGATCACGGCATTATATCCCGAGGATATAATATTCTTTAACTGATTGATGCCTGGATCATTCCTGACATAAATTGAATAGGTCTGATTACCCCTGAAGTTTATTGCATTGCTGAAGGCGACCTCACTTGGCCAGCTCGTTGAATCATTTGCATTATAAGGGTCATCGGCAAGGGAAGCACAGCCAAAATCAGAAAGCACCTTAAAACCATCAGAGATAAATGAACCCCAATCTCTGCCCCCATTTATAAGATTATAAATAAAGGCAGGACTGAACTGATAATGGTTGTCTGTTACATCCCACCCGTGTTCAATGCCTTCCTCGTAGGTCTTATAGGCATATCCAGTTGCCCAGGCAGTACAGGAGCCCTGCTGCCCCTGATTACCAACTGGTGGCATATAGGGGGTATGATCGACAGAAGCCTTTGGTGTTGCTTTTATTGCAGGTGCAGGCTTAATCCAGGGCTTATTCGTCGGGTCTTCGGGTATACATCCAAGTCCGTGTGGTCCTTTGGGGAAATTTTTAGCCGAGGCTGAGACAACAAAGAAAAGAGTAAATAACAGAAAAACTCTAAAACTTTTATACATAGACACCTCCTTTTATAAAGTAAAGAATAAAGGAATTGTAAAAAATGTCAAATGAAAAATTTGTGACATATTATATTATAATATTCTTATTTTTATCAAAACGGTAGAAATTCTAAATAGAAATTACACAAAATTTTACCAAGTCTTGACAATAGCTAATGAAAGATATATATTTACTAAACGTGAAAAGTGATAAGGAGGTATGATTGGCGGTTAAAATAAGAATGCGGAGAATAGGAAGAAGAGGGATTCCTGTATATCAGATAATTGCTGCAGATTCTCAGGCTCCAAGGAACGGGAAATTTCTTGAAAAGTTGGGCTGGTTTAACCCCAGAAAGAAATTGGTCACCCTGGATATTAAAGGCACAGAAAATTGGTTAAAAAAAGGCGCTACTATGAGCGAGAGGGTTAGAAGTCTCTACAATATGCTGAAAAAACAAAAGGAGGTGAATGAGAATGAAGGAACTGATTGAACACATTGCGAAGGCTCTCGTTGACAATCCGGATAAGGTGGAGGTCAAGGAAATTGCTGCTGAAAGGACCGTTGTCTTTGAATTAAAGGTTGGGGAAGGAGACATAGGGAAGATCATAGGCAAGCAGGGGAAAACTGTCCAGGCTATTAGGGCAATAGTAACCGCTGCTTCAATGAAAAAAGGCAAGAGGGCATTTTTAGAAATATTTGAACCCCATCCATAATCTGGAGGGATAAGCCCTCTATTCAGGGCTTTATGAAAATATATATACTTACCCTATTTCCAGATTTTTTTGACTCTTTTTTGGTATCTGGGATGGTAAAGAGGGCAATAGATAAGGGACGATTAAGAATAAAAACTGTGAATATAAGGGATTTTGCTGTTGACAGATATGGATCTGTTGATGATTATCCTTTTGGTGGTGGTGATGGTATGGTAATGAGAGTGGACGTTGTTTATAATGCGCTCAAGTCAATCAAAAGAAAGGGAGAGGTTGTATTGCTTAGTCCGAAGGGTGAAGTCCTCAATCAAAAAATTATGAGACAATTTTCAAAGATGGAGACCCTAACCTTAATTTGTTCAAGATATAAAGGTGTCGATGCAAGAGTTGAGAATTTTGTTGACAGAATTGTTTCTATTGGGGATTATATACTCTCTGGGGGTGAAGTGGCGGCTGAAGTAATTATAGATGGTGTTTCAAGACTTCTACCCGATGTGGTTGGTAAAATTAACTCTGTAAACACCGATTCTTTTGAGTATGATATGCTTGAATCCCCTCTTTATACAAGGCCAAGAGAATTTATGGGTTTCGGTGTGCCCGAGGTTCTACTTTCTGGTAATCATCAGGAGATTGAAAGATGGAAAAGGATAGAATCTATAAAAATGACGCTGGACAGAAGGCCTGATATTATAGAGAAAACCATGCTAAGTAAAGATGATAAGAAAATTCTAAAGAAATTGAAAGAGGAGAGAAAAAATGAAAGAAATCCAAATGATTGAAGAGAAATTTAAAAAAGAAGATATCACTAAGATACACCCAGGTGATACAGTTGTTGTTCATGTTAAGATAGAGGAAGGTGGAAAAACAAGGGTTCAGAGGTTTGAAGGAGTTGTAATTGCTATGAAGGGCAGTGGTGCAAAGAGAACTTTTACTGTAAGGAAGGTCTCTCAAGGGGTAGGTGTTGAGAGAATTTTCCCTCTTTATTCACCAAATATCACGAAGATTCAGGTAAAAAAGAGAGGGGATGTAAGAAGAGCCAAGCTCTATTATCTAAGGGGTAAAAAAGGAAAGGAAGCAAGGATAAAAGAAAAGAGATAGAATGAATAGGGATCTGGAGTTCTGGTCCAGGGGCATTCAACTTCTCTGTGGCATCGATGAGGCAGGAAGGGGACCCTTAGCAGGACCAGTAATTGCAGCATCCGTAATCCTTCCTCCGTGGACATCAATTGATGGTGTAAAGGATTCAAAACTCTTAAGCCCTCTTCAACGCGAGAGGGCTTTTGATAAAATACTAAAAAATTCAATTGCAATAGGGGTTGGTATTGTAGAACCCATAATTATAGATAGAACAAATATTTTACTTGCCACCTATGAAGCGATGAAAAGGGCAATTCTCGATATGGAAATCTTCCCTGAATTTCTTCTAATAGATGGATTCAAGATTCCAAGATTACCTATACCACAGAGGGGTATTGTTCATGGTGATAGGGTGTCACTATCCATTGGGGCCGCTTCAATAATAGCGAAGGTCGTGAGGGATAGAATTATGGAGATGTACGATCTCATATTTCCACAGTATGATTTTTGTAACAACAAGGGTTATGGAACAAAGAAACATATCGAGGCAATAAGGAGGTATGGCCCCTGTGAGATTCATAGGAAGACGTTTCGACCGATATCAGAATTACAGGGATGAAGGGGAAAGGCTTGCTGTCAACTATCTTATGAACAAAGGTTACAGGATTCTTGAAAGAAATTACAGGGTGGGAAAACTGGAGGTAGACTTAATAATTGAGAAAGGAGGTGTTATAGTATTTGTTGAGGTAAAAAGAAGGAAGTCAGAAGATTTTGGCTCTCCTGCAGAATTTGTAAATAAAAAAAAGCAGGAGAGAATTATCAAGGCAGCAAAGGTTTTTCTTCAGAGGAGAAAAGATTTCCAGGATATGGATGTTAGATTCGATGTTGTCTCAGTCTTATGTAATACAATTGACCATATTGAATCAGCGTTCGTTGAAGTGAAACAATAAAAAGGAGGTTTATATGAAGAAGTGGACTTACGTATTTCTCGTTTTGTTACTCGCAAACGGCCTTTCTGCACAGGCATTGAGACTTGAATCCTTCAGACACCAGGCAACATTTGTTATCAGAGACGACCTGGATTATGCCATCGATGGGACAGATCTATTAAAGATAGACGGTGCTCGCATCTTTACAAATCTCAGCAATCTTTCCTCGGGAAACGAGCAAATTATGGGGTATAACTCTGACAACACATTTGTTATAGGATACGTTACCCCTGAATTTTTAGGATTTAAAAGTGCATTTTTTCTTGGTAATCTGCAAGATCTTGACCCAGCATTTTTATCACTTGATTTGAATGGAGATGGTTCCCCTGATATTTCAGGACATGGATTTCTTTCAGGCACATGGAATCGTGAATGGGATGCAAATGGAGACGGATCTATAGATTTTATTGATTACAGGTATACCCAGGCTGCAGGGGAGCAGAACAATCGTGAAAAGGATTTACTCATAAATATTGCAAGAGAACTTGGCGGTGGCGCGCTTGCATTTGTATATAAAAGAATATCAAGTAAATCTACCGGTGACTCATCAGATTCACTTTACTTTAGTAGGGAAGATTACAGCACCACGGACCTTACTGAATTTAACAGGGAAGACAATTCAGGAAATCTAAATTTTTCATCGCCATCCAATGAATTTAGATTGAGTCTCAGTTCACCATTTATGAATTGGGAACTCAGGGGAGATGCTTATCTGAATATGGCCCGTATAGACAACTCAAATGAAAATCGTTATCACTACTTTGAAGACCTTGCACCTTCTACCCAACTAATAACCGATACATATCTCGATACCACTTATGATAATTATACCGACAATTATGCAAGAAATGAAGCAGGTGTGGAATTGGGCCTGGAAAATATAGACCCCTACCTCTCCTGGTGGATAACTGGTAACTTTGGCTTCCTCTTTGGTAGCGGCAACTACGAGAACAGCTCTTTTAACTTTACAGAGGACCATAGTATGAATGCAGGGAACGTTGATTCCCTATACACTACAGATCAGTATTCTGACTCTGCACCCATATCTGTCTCAGGTATGAATCTCGGAATATCGGGTAGGATGGAATGGCAGATATCCAAGAATGTTCGCTTTGGATTAGGGGTAAACTACGGTGGTTATAGTTCTTCTCTTGAGTATGACCATGACTCTACAAATATAGCAAGGGTGGAATACAACGACGGAGATGCAGACCCTTCTGATCCCGATGATTACTTAGATGTGACCCAGAGTGGTGCACGTTATACAGAAACATTTAAAACGGTTACAAACGTACTGGAAGTACCCGCCGGGATAGAGATCAATATAGGAAAGAAAAAGGATTGGTTTGTTAGATTTGGTGCATTGGCAAGAAAGGTGATAACCAATGGGGAAAATACAACAAAAGTAAACAGTGTAGATAGAGAGGTTAATACCTATATAACTGGTGACGGAGATACAACGGTTACATACCAGGATATTGAATTTTCTTCCCACAAAGAAAATACCTACAGTGAGCTTCAAACAGTTGATTTTGCATATGGCCTGGGTTGGAAGCCTTCCGAAAACTTAAGAATTGATTTGATTGGTATGTTCGATCTTCCAAACACCGATGTTATTTCAACAAACTGGTTCCGCTCATTGAAACTCTCAGCAACCGTGTTATTTAAATAAGGGGGATATATGAAAAAGATAATATTAGCACTTGTATCATTAATGGTGATTACAATAGGTTGTGCAAAGAAAGACCTGAGTCCCGTATCACCTTCAACGAGTGTATCTACAACTGATAGGAATCCGCTGCATGTTACTGATATCTCAGGCACAATTATTGATAAGCCTGATTCAGTAGGAGTTGACCCTTCAGATGAGGCAAGCTGGATTTATATACATTTTGATGATGTGGTTAACACCGCAAGCGCAGGTATTTTGGTAAAGAAAACCAATGGGGACACTGTCTCTTTCTCGAAGGAATGGAGTGTTTCTGGTGGGGAAACAGACCTTATATTGAAGCCTTCCTCAAATCTTGATTATAATACCACATATATTCTCTGGTTGATTGCTAGTGAAGTTTCAGATCAGAATGGTAACCTCCTCGATAATGATGGGGATGGAAAGACAGGAGAAAATCCTGATGATAACATCTGGAAGGCATTTACAACATTTAAAGTAGATGGATCACGCGGAAACTGGCCCTCAAATCCTGGGGATATTGTACATCCCTGGAGAAACAGCGGTGTATACTTTTTGATTGGAGGTACAACAACATCTTATATCTGGACAGATGTGGATGTGGCAGTAGACATTATGGATCTGGATTCAAATTATGCATTAACAGGTGTTGATCCTAATACTATTAACTCTAATACTGTTATGATAATAGAAAAAAATTCAGGGTATAAGGTTCCCCTAGAAAGTATTACATATGAAGGTGACACTTCGGCGAGTGATTTTGGAAGGGTGCTTCTAAAACCACAAAATGATCTTAAGCCTGCAACAACATATTTTTTAAGGTTACTCGGCTCAATAGCGGATAAAGCAGGAAACAAGTTGGATGAAAATAACTATATTGCATATGAGGGATACTTTACTACCCTTGCCTGTAATCATGACAGCACCGTTTGTGCTGAAGATGTTACCCCGCCTTCTGTGGTAGCCTGGCACAATCTAGGTTCCTCATTTGAGGTTGAATTTTCCGAGAGGATTGACAGGAACACGATTACCCTCAGTACTATATATCTTTCTTACCCAGGTTATGGCGAAGGTGTATTGACAGTGAGGGATGAGGATGGTCATACAATCGTTAAATTTACAAGAGGAGACGGGAATAGTGTTTCCGGTTATACTGCCTACGTTACTGGTGAGATAAAGGACCTTGCAGGGAATAGAAAGGGAGGAACCTCAAGTCATAATTTCTGATAAAGAACTTGTTCTTTCCGCTATTAAGGCGAAGGAGAAAGCATATGCCCCTTACTCGGGTTTCCGGGTAGGGGCATGCCTTCTAACAAAATCAGGCAGGATCTACACTGGTTGTAATGTGGAGAATGCATCTTATTCACTTACCATCTGTGCGGAGAGAGTGGCAGTATTTAAAGCTGTAAGTGATGGAGAAAGAGATTTTAAATCTATCGCCATTGCCTTTGACTCAGAGAAATTTATCTATCCCTGTGGTGCATGCAGACAGGTTTTAGCTGAGTTTTCTCCAAATATAAAAATAATACTTGTAAATGAGGGTGGTAATACGATGGAGACGACCTTACAGAAAATTTTTAAGGAGGGTACACCTCTAAAGGACCAGGTCCACAGGAATGGGGAGAAGTAAAATTCTTTTGGGGGTTGTTGGGACAGCTGGTAGTGGGAAAACATTGTTTTCAAAAGTCTTTTCTGAATTTGGTGCAACCGTTATTAATGCCGACAAAATTGGTTGGGAAATACTAAAAGACAGTAAAATTAAAGAAGCCTTGCAAAAAGAATTTGGATACTCCATTTTTTCTGGTTCTAATATTGATAGAAAAATCCTTGGGAATATAGTATTCTCAGATAATGATAAATTGAAATTGTTAAATTCCATTGTCCATCCGGAGTTGATTAAAAGACTCAAATATAAATTGGATAGTATTAAGAAAGGGGTCGTAGTTGTTGATGCCGCCTTGATACTTCAATGGAAAATAGAGAAATGGTTCAATTACATCGTTCTTCTCAAATCTAAGAAGTGCAAGCAAAGGTTGGTATCTATGGGATATAATGAAAAAATCGTAGAAAATATTATAAATGTTCAAAGAAAATCATTGGATGAAAGCAAGGCTGATTTTATAGTAATAAATGATGGAAGTATGGAAGAATTGAAGATAAAGGCTGAGGAAATCTGGAGAAGGATTAATGAAATTCGGATTCCACATTTCAATTAGTGGAGGTTTCAGTAAAGCCCCTGCGAGAGTCCCTTCAGGATGTGAGACCATTCAAATCTTCCCCTCTAATCCAAGGGGTTGGAAGAAGAAAACACTGGACCCTGAGGATATAAAAGCATTTAAAAAAAAATTAAGAGAGAAGAGCCTTTCTCCACTTATCATTCATTCGACCTACCTTCCCCGTATAAATTCATATGATAAGCAACTAAGAGAAAAATCCATACTTGCTCTTCAGGAAGAGATTAAAAGAGCTGAGGTGATGGATGCAGATTATTTTATTATTCACTTTACAGTAAGGAGTAACGAAGAGGCGATCTTTATTGAGGGACTCGAGAAGCTAAATACGAAAAAGGTCACGATTTTGATTGAAAATACGTCTAGTGTTTCTTTTAGGTCTATGGGTAAAGTCATAACACATTTTCCTGAAAAAGGTATTTGTTTGGATACAGCCCATCTTTTTGAGGCGGGATATGACATAAGAAAAATAGAAGGAGTTAAGGATATGTTAAAAGAAATCGATGATTACATCGGCATTGAGAGAATAAAGTGTCTTCATATAAATGATTCAAAGACACCATGTGGCAGCAAGGTGGATAGGCATTTTCATATTGGGCAGGGTTTTATTGGATTAAAGGGATTTATGAATCTTTTAAAGAATAGTTATATAAGAAAACTTCCTGGTATAATGGAGACACCAGGAGGAGATGAATTTGACCTAATGAATTTGAGAGCGATAAAATTCGTTGAAAAATGGGTATCAAAGGAGGAAATATGAAGGAATTTAAAGTAAAAAATGGGATATTTCTTATCCTTGAGGTGGGAGAAGAGGTTATAAAGAGTATTAAAGATTTCTGCGCAAAGGAAGGTATTTTTGCAGGCGTGCTGCAGGGCATAGGCTCACTAACAGATATAGAACTTGGTTATTTTGACTTAAAAGAAAAACAATACAAGAGGAAAAAAATCAAGGGTGTATATGAGCTTCTTTCTCTTTCAGGCAATTTGTCAAAGAAGGATGACAAAATCCTGCCGCATATACATGTGATTGTGGGGAGTGATAAATATGATACAAAGGGTGGGCACCTCTTCAGTGCTAAAGTGGCTGTAACCTGTGAAATTTTTATTATACCCTCGAAAGGCAGACTCATTAGGAGATTTGATAAGAAGACGGATTTATTTCTTATCAAAGAAATTGCTGGTATGTAATGTAATGAACCTAAAAAGCTAAATTATTCTACGCCCTGTTTTCCTTTTTCTGTGTGGTAAATCTTCGTTCCAAAGCTTACTTCACCGTTATCTATTCTAATGTGAAAACCACAATCAGGATTTGTGCAGACCCACGCCTTGTAGCGAATTGGTGCACCGTCCCTTCCATAATCTGAAAGTGGCACGAGAACACCAACACCACACTTAAGACATTTTGGAAATTTTTCTTCCACTTCATCCTCCCTTTTTTAAAAGTTTTGCCATACTCTTTGCCCTCAGGTGGGCAAGCCTTAAAGGTTCAGGCAGTTTACTCTTCATTACAAGGTTAAGGACAATATTCCTTGATGCCGAAAAATTTATTCTATGTCCTGGTGAAACAAATATAGGTTTGGTCTTTGACCTCGTTCTGACTACTTCACCCACCTTTTCACTTTTGTAGTATACAGGTTCCCAGCAACCTCTATCCTCACATGGGATATGGAAATTTCCAACCAAAGGGGACTTTGCTACACCAATAGCAGGTATATCATAGATCACACCCACAAAGCAAGCAAGGCCCGCCTTTTTTGGGTGTGCAATACCATGACCATCAAGAATGATGCAGTCGGGTTTATTGTAGAGACGCCTCAAACTATCCATAATAGGGGGAACTTCCCTCAATGCAAATAACCCGGGTTTGTAGCTGTAGAGAATGGAGGACTTTACAGAGACCTCCTCTATCATAACCCTATCCTTTATGTCATATAGCACACAAGAGACAAATGCATATTCACCGTAATGTACATCACAGGCAACAATATTATTCAAATGATTAGGTACCTCTATTTTTATCTTGTTTAAAATAAAATTATAAAGTTCACCCACGTCATTAATAACCCTGAAATCCACATCTAATTTGGGTTCCATATCATTATTCTATTACATTAAATTACGTAAATGTCAAGGACAAAAGTTTCTTCTATTATGTTAGAAATTATGAAATACGTAGTGGTGTAGAGAGGCATTACTTGCGCGCTGGAGGAATGTTCGTGTGATAAATGATTAAAGAAACACTTGCATTCCGATAAATATAAGTTATTACATTACTATGAAGACAATAAAAGAGCGGGTGAAAAAGATTCTTAGAGAGCTACCTGAGGGTGTCCAACTTGAAGCTGCTGCAAAGGGTCGGACAGTAGAGGAGCTGCGTGAAGCAATTGAGGCAGGCGTTTATATAATAGGAGAAAATTACGTTCAGGAATCAATTCCTATTATTGACAGCATTGGAGAGAAGGTTCAATGGCATTTCATCGGTCATTTACAGAAGAATAAGGTGAAGTATGTTGTTCCACGTTATGATATGATAGAAACAGTTGATTCTGTCCCTCTTGCAGAGAAGATAGACAATATTGCCAGGAGATACAATAAAATAATGCCTGTGCTAATAGAAGTGAATAGTGGAAGAGAGCCACAAAAATCTGGGGTCTTACCAGAGGAAACAGAAGGGTTAATAAAAGAGATTTCTCATTTTACTGCCATAAAAATTATGGGAATGATGACAATGGGTCCGCGGTTTGGTGACACTGAACTCGCAAGGCCATTTTTTAGGGAAACAAAGAGATTGTTTGATGAGATAAAGAGGATAGGGATACCCAACACGGAGATGAAAATTCTCTCTATGGGTATGAGTAATACATACAAAATCGCAATTGAGGAGGGTTCAAATCTTGTCCGTATAGGTACCCTTATATTTGGTGAAAGGCCACAGAAAAAAAATTAATCTATACCCAGTTCTTTTAACTTTCTCCATAGTGTTGAGCGAGAAATACCAAGTATTTCGCTTGTTTTTTTCTTGTTGTAACCATTTTCTTTTAAGACCTTAAGAATGTATTCTTTTTCTTTTTCAAGAAGGCTTCTACCGGAAGAAATTTCTTTCTCTTCAAAAATATAATCTGGAAGATCTTCAAAGGTTATCAGACTTTTCTTTGCATGAATCATAGAATGCTCAATGACATTCTCGAGTTCCCTTATATTCCCTGGCCATTCATAATCAAGAATGAAATCCATCGCCCTCTGTTCTACTCCTCGTACCTCTTTTTTGAATTTTTTATTAAATGCCTCAATAAAGTAGTCAACGAGAAGAGGAATATCTTCGCTTCTCTTCCTTAGCGGAGGAATGAATATATTTACAACATTTAATCTGTAGAATAGGTCTTCACGAAATTTTCCATTCTTTATTAGCTCTCGTAGAGGTCTGTTGGTTGCAGCAATTATTCTCACGTCTACCTTCCTGCTCTTTACTTCACCAAGTCTTTCAAATTCTTTATCCTCAATTGCCCTGAGAAGTTTTGCCTGTAACGATAAAGGTAGGTCGCCTATCTCATCCAGGAAGAAAGTTCCCTTATCAGCTGCCTCAAATTTCCCCATCTTATCCATAATTGCACCGGTAAAGGCGCCCCTTTTATATCCAAATAACTCTGACTCGATAAGATTCTCTGGTATTGCGGCACAATTTATTTTTACAAAAGGTTTATCTTTTCTTAAAGAGTTGTAATGTATGGTTTTTGCAAGAAGGTCTTTTCCAGTCCCTGTCTCTCCCTCTATTAATACATTTACATCTGTAGGTGAAATGGTTTCAAGTTTATCGTAGATCTTCTGCATAACGGAACTTTTACCTATGATGCTACCGAAGGAATATCTCTCTTTTACCTCTTTACGGAGTCTTTTTATTTCCGAAATATCCCTGAATGTTTCAACTCCTCCTATAAATTTTCCATTTTCATCATATAACACTGCCGTATTTATGGAGACTGGTATCTTTGCACCGTCCTTTCTGGTAATGGTTGTTTCAAAATTTTTTATGTTTTCTTTCTTCTCCATCGTTTTTTTAAGGGGGCAGGTTTCGCTGCAGGCCTCTGACCTGATTATATCACTGCATAGCTTTCCAATTGCATCTTCTTTTGAAAATCTGGTTATTTCTTCTGCAGCCCTGTTAAAAGATGTAATTTTAAAATCCTTATCGACAGAGAAGACACCGTCCACTATAGATTCAAGGATTGCCTCTTTAAAGTTTCTCTCCTGAATTAGCTGTTTTAATAAAAATAGGTATTCAAAAATATTTCTTATCACTATCATATATGATTTAACTCGAGAGTCAGTTGAAAAAACAGGGCTTATAGAAACGAGAACGCTAACCTCTGTATTTTCTTTGGTTAATAGGCCTGCTTCGACATTTGTAAAGAGTTTTTTCTCTTTTAATTCCTCTATTGGAAAGGGTAACTTCAGTATGTCAGAGAGATCTCTTTTTCTTAATTCTGCCGGTGAGAACCCTGTAATCCTTAGTATTCCATCGTTAAAGTTCTGAACCTTAAGGTCTTTGTCTATGATTAAAATCCCATCTGAGAGAGCATTGACTGGATCCCATTCCATATTTTTTTTATTTCCTCCTTGATATGTGGATCTATATCCCATTCAATTATTGTCTTTTTGTTTACGACTGCTTCAACGATATTCCTTGAAAAGGGGATTTTCCCCAAGAGAGGTATATTTTTTTCATTTGCAAAGGCCTCTATTTTATTTACCATATCAGGATTTATATCACTCTTATTTATAACAAGGGCAAACGGAATGTTAAAATATTTGGAGAGCTCAAAGACCCTGATAATATCATGAATACCAGAAAGAGTAGGCTCTACAATTCCTATAGTGAGCTGTATGCCAGTAATAGTAGAAATAACAGGGCAACCAACACCAGGAGGACCATCTATGATGATAAGGTCTTTTTTAAGATCATTTGCGATTGTTTTTGCCACTATCCTTAACCTGCTGACCAGTTTTCCTGAGTTTTCTCTACCAGGGAAAAGGGTAGCGTGAGCAAAAGGTCCAAACCTCGATTCAGATATATATATCTCTCCTGAGATATCTCTTTTTGTTTCAATAGCATCAAAGGGGCATATTCTCCAGCACACACCACAGGCATCACACTTAAATTCATTAAAGATTGGCTGACCGTCAACTATTTTTATTGCATCAAATCGACAATTCTGTTCACACAATCCGCAAGCCGTGCATTTTTCCGGGATAAAAACGGGAAATAAAGGTCCTTCAAAAGTTTCTTTTTTCTTTATATGCGGTTCCATAACTACATACATATCAGGTGCATCAACATCTGCATCGACAAATACAGCTTCATTCTTCAAAAGTGAGGCAAGAGCAAGGGTAATAGTTGATTTTCCAGTACCCCCTTTTCCACTTACCACGGCTATTTCCTTTATCATAATCTCCCTCCTATCTCATTCCAGAGGGATTTCATACATTCCCTATAGTCGGGCAGTGTTTCTATCAAAGGAATGCCTTTTGAGTAACCTTCTGCTATTCTCCTGTCAAAAGGTATTTCCATCAATATAGGGATTCCGTTTTCCTTTATCTCTTTTTTTATCTTCGGTGAACCGATATCTGACCTATTGATAATAACGCCAAAATTTAGTTTCATATCCCTTGCTACATTCACTGCAATTTTCAAATCGCTCAACCCGAAAGGTGTAGGTTCTGTAACAAGAATTACGAAGTCTGTATCGGATATAGATTGAACAAATGGACAGGATGTACCAGGGGGAGCATCAATAATGAGATTCCCGCTAACATTTCCATATTCCCTCTTCATATGTCTGATAATTGGTGTAGCGAGTGCCTCAGTAAGTTTAAGGAAACCCTGTATATATTCTATAGTTCCCTTCTTCCCAATGGAGATCTCCCCAATCTCATATGGTTTTTCTGTAATAGCATTTTCAGGGCATGCTAGTTTGCAAGACGCACAGCCATGGCAGAGTTTTTCAAATACACTTATACTTTTTGGACCAACGAAGATTGCACCAAACTCACACGCCTTTGCACATTCGCCACAGTAAGTGCAGCGATTTAGATTTATATTGGGAACGGGTAAGGCGTATGGAATTCTCTCTCTTATCTCAGGTTTTAGAAATATATCAGCATTGGGTTCTTCTACGTCAAGATCGAGGAACCTTACATAGTCTATAGAAAGGGCAAGGGCTGTAGATATGAGGGTTTTTCCTGTTCCACCCTTTCCACTTGCTACAGCCACTTTCATTTCTTATGACTCTCCACCGCATCTTTTACCTTTCCTGTAACTCCTGGAATTATCTCAATTCCAGCTGCCTTCAAAGCGGATGTGGCATTTGGACCAAGATTGCCAGTAATGATAATGTCAACCCCTTTTTTCTTCAGTAAATCAACGGCCTGGATTGCAGCCCCACCCATGGCCTCTCTTGCAGAATTTGATATAGAATTCCATTCATCTGTTTCAGTGTTATAAGTAATAAAATACGCACATCTTCCAAATCTCGGATCTACTCCTGCAGAATTATAATCTGCCTCTGTAGCACTAACCGCAATTATCATAGCTGCCTCCTTTTTCTTATACTATACCAGATTCTTATAGAGATTCAAGTTCCTTAATTCTATTTTCAATATCTTCCAGTTGTCTCCTTAACATATCTGCTTGAGCCTTTAACAACTCAAGTTCACCCTTTTTATCCAGGGGTGGAGGAGAGAATCCAGGGTTGTAACCAGGATAGTATCCACCCATATTCCAACCCATTCCTCTTCCATATCCTCTTCCAAAACCTCCTCCATATCCCCTTCCAAAACCGCCCATTCCATATCCACCAGGCATATAACCACCTCCTATAGGTATTGATTGGAGTCTACTCTCTTTGAACGCTAAAACTGCATCCTTAACACTGCCCGAACCAGCCTGCAGAGCTTGAACCCCTGTTCCACTGAGCACTCCCCCTGCGTTGGGTCCTACTGCACCTGTAATAATGTATGAAACACCCATACCTGCGACCATCTGTGCTGCCTGAATTCCTGCACCACCTGTTGCTACATCGTAGGGATTTTTTAATGCTTCAAACTCCATCGTATCAGGATCTACAATGATGAAGTAAGCCGATCTTCCAAATCTTGGATCAACGGGTGAATCAAGGGTTGGTCCTGCTGCTGTTACCAGTATTTTCATTTTTTTCCTCCAGTTCTTTTATTCTCTTTCTTACCATTTCGAGTTCATCCACGAGTTCACTCTCCTGTGCCTTTAGCAGTCTCAATTCCTCCTGAGGTGACAATTTCCTGATGAGAAAGGGATTGTTCCAATAATCGAAAGGTGTCCCAAAGTATGGGGAATAAGACCACCACAATGCCCAGGGGGGAGGAGGTGGTGGATACCATCTATTGTCCCAGTAGTTGGTATTCATCTTTTCACCCCTGTTTCTGTTCAGTACCTGGTTGTTGAGTATACATACCCCCGTAGGGATTGTATGGAGGATAATAAGGGGCTGTTCCATATCCATAATAGGGAGTATAGAACCCTCCATAAGGGTAGTAACCAGCACTGTATGCGCCATATGGGTAATAAGCCCCATAACCCCATCTCCAACCCCTTGGAAGACCAGTCCATGGGCAATAACCAAGTCTTGCACCAAAACCCCATCCTCCACCTCCCCAACCACGGCCCCAACCCATACCCCAGCCAGGACCATAACCACCATACCAACCTCTTCCATATCCAAACATGTTACACCTCCTTTTATATTTTTAATTTATTATATAAAATTATTATTCCATAATCAGAATGCCTGATAATCAAAAGGTTAGAGAATAAGAAAGTTCTATTATGAGACATAAGCGTTTAATTATGAAACCGAAATTCGGATACGTATGGTTATCGCTGGCTTGATTAAAATCTATTAGAACCCGATGTAGAAATACCCGCATAAACCCGATAATTTTTTCCGAAGGTTGCTCCTGATAGAGAAAAATAGACCTGCCCCAACCTGTAATGAGATGATAATCTCAGGGAAATACACCTGTTGTAAATAGAAACAGAGGGGGAGAGGTTTAAGCCTTTGAAGGTTGCATTTGCAATGATTTCGTAGAATGGAGGAAATCCATCAGAGAATTCAATCTTTAATCCTGGGTTAAATAGAATTGGGAAACTTATTTTCCACATTTCCCTTTTAATATTATCCGATATTGTAAGTACATTTTCAAGGTTAAAAAACCTGTATAATTTTATTCCAATGATGTGCGTGTCGTAAGGGTTAAGAGAATAGAAAAAATTGCCATAGATATTGTATAAAAATAATGAGAGGTTAAATCTTGTATAGGCAGACCTTGAGATTCCACCTGCCAGATATATACTGGAGTTCTTAAATTTATACTTATCCCTGTAAGAAATATTTAACCAGTTAACAGGAATCCCATACGTTGATTTGTTATAGAATGACCTTCCAGTCCATAACACAACCAACTCCCTGGTTTTGCTGTGGATCTTCAGTCTTGACCCAAGAAGGTCTATTGTGGGGTATAGGGGAATAGTGGAGGAGTTTATTGTGAAAAGCCAATCAGGTATATTTACCAGGGATGTATCACTTCTATCCCTCGTATATATACTGCCGTTAAGTTCATAATCCACCTTTATATTATTAAGTGTGAACCCCATTCCAATACCAGCAACAAGGTTATCATAGGGTTGAGTCCAGGGTTTTTCTTGAAGTGTTCTAACACCCTGTATTAAAAAATACGTGTCCCCAATTTTACCTAAGCCCGACAAAAACCCAAAAGAGTGAGTCTTTGGGGTGGTAGGCGTTCTCCTGTAAAGGTCACCGTAAAATATATGGAGAAGGAAGGGTTCATCTATGTTGATTCCCACCCCGTACAACCTTCTGGCTGGAAAGGTAAGAGATGAGATACGTGGGTACTGGTCTCCGATTTTGAAATTCAAACCCCTATATGGTATAAGGGAAAGTAACAACCTATTTTTTTTCTGTTGTTCTTGGTTCTCTGAAGTTGTTAGAGAGATATCGGTGTGAATTATTGAATAATCAAGGCTAATAAAACCTGTGAGTTCTCTAAATGATGGGTAATCAAAATCGGTATAGTTCATTCTTCCCGATAATCCATAGTTCATTTTTCCTTTAAATTTTTTCAAAAGGATGAAGGTGGACGTGAGTGTATCCCTTCCATTTATCGCTGTAAAAGAGTGAAGGCCATTTTTGATGTTAGAGGGGTAAAGGACAATACTTGTACTTCCATTTTCTATCTTCCCTGTAAATTTAATTCCATCAATTAAACATTCCAGATCTTCTTCTCGATTAATATCACTTAAAACAATTAAGGACTCATCTATTCTTGCACCTTTTTCTGGATAAACAAGGATAATAGAGAGAAGAAAAAATATCATTTTACCATTATTTCAAGTTTTTTGGCTTTGCCGCCTCTTTTGAATTCTATGATTATATTTTTTTTCCGATGAATCATTTCAGGAGGATTATCTCCAATACACCGGGCAGATTCTCCTGGCCCAAATGTTTCTTCCCCCCCCTTAGAAGAGAAAGTTACTTCACCTTCGGTTACATCTAAATATGTTGTATCACCGTATACACCCACTATAAATTTTGTTCCCTTAACTGCTGCAACAGCGTTAGGTGTTTCGACCTCAAATCTCTTTCCCTTAATAATGGAAATAATCTCTCCAAAAAACAGCTTAACCCTGTTAAAAATAAATGATTTCTGACTTGATGGAAAGGAAATTGATGAATTTTTTTTCAGCTGAATTATAGCACCTTTATTAAGGTATTTTATAAGAGCAAAGCCATCCTTGCCTGTTCTTATTTCATCCCCTTCATTTAACAAGTTGCCCCGCTTTGCGCGAATGATCTTTCCTGATTTAACAATAATGACGCTCCCCTTTGTTTTTATCAAGACAGCTACTTCTTTTGGCTGTACTCCTGCGACTATGAAAAATAACAATAGAATATTCATTTCCACCTCACCTCTACTATTTTTATTTTCATATTTTCAAGAATATCCTTTAGTTCATCAGGGGAGATAGGCTTACCATCCAACCAGATATTTCCTGTAGGTCTTAGCCCCTCCTGGTAGATCCTTTTAAGTGAGGGATTATCTTCTCCCAACCTTTTCTTTAATATTTTGACTATTTCATCAAGTGGTTTATTCTCTATTAGAAAGGTATAGATGAGTGATTTTTCTTCTTCAATTCCTGAGGAACTTGAAATAAAGCCTGTTATTCTCCAGACATATTTTCCTTCTGTTAAAGGAGGAAATTCGGGTGAGTAAGTAAGATAGTTTGTCTTCAAACCGCCCTTCTCAAATACAGGGTATCTATCAAGCATTTCCTCCCCAGAAAGCTCGGGATATACCACCATTCCAATAGTCAATCTGAATGAATCTGCCGAACCGGACCAAATAAATACAGGCCTCTCAGAGGCAAGGGAAGGGGATTCTCCATAAGGAACACCTGGGGATATGATCTCTATACCTTCCTCCGGAATGATCTGGAAGGGGTACTCCCAGACTGTATCAATCATCCCTTCACTATTTATGAATTCAAGCCTTATAAGATAATTACCTGAGGGTAATACTCCCAATGAGAGTATTTTTTTGTAGGTACTATCTTCTGTAGAGGTGGTAGAGAAGGTTGTTAAATAGATAGGGGAAGAAGGGTCTCCAAAATCCCTTGACCTTATAATATATGGTGTATGCGCTATCTGAAAGGTATTTGTTTCACCTTCAACAATTATATTCTCATCCTTCGATATGGAGAGGTGAACTCGGTAAAGAGATGAATCTGATGGACGTAGGTCAAGGGTCAATATAAAGAGATCTTCAGGCATATGGGAGATATTTTCTCTGAGTAAATCAGATGCCCATATCCTTTCAGGAATATTGACCTGTTTGTTAAGGATAATAATAGAAAATAGAAGAGTTATTATCATAGTTCCCTCCTTATTTTCTTAATTATACAGTTTTTTAAAATAGTGTCAACCATCCAAATTGCCTCATTAAAAATCAACACGAAAATAGTAAAATATATCCCCAGAAAAGAAGGTATAAGAAAACGAAGATGGGAAGACGAAGCATGAAGAAGGAAGGATGAAGAATGGAGAAAAAAACTTTTCCACTTCTCCACTTTAGGGGTAAAAATAACCTCCTCGCCCTTGAAGGGAGAGGACAGAGGTGAGGGTGAAGG
>Ga0190349_1000032_pt1 | contig 53036 bp, 63 predicted proteins | sample 48721378_MG_FD_179798 | JGI IMG/M metagenome (GOLD analysis project Ga0190349, IMG submission 179798) | Hydrothermal vent microbial mat bacterial communities from Southern Trench, Guaymas Basin, Mexico - 4872-13-7-8_MG | ecosystem: Environmental > Aquatic > Marine > Hydrothermal vents >...
CTCTGGGACCTCTTCAATATTGTCCACGAGTGGGACAATGTAGAAATCCTGCTAAACCACAAAAGAATTCCCTACGGTCAGCAGCTCTGGCTCCCTCTTATGTGGTTTTACAGGATTAAATAATTGGCGATGAACTGTTTGTCGCAAACCTCTAGAGCCTTTTAAAGCAAGAAACTCCTCTTACGGCCCTCTGAGGATAGCAAGCCCTGCAGATTAAAATCAAAGGTTAGTGGCCTGCAGGCATGTTACCGGTGCAAAATTATATATGCTAAAAGCAAATTAATTTTGACAATATCGATAAAATTACTCAAATTTAATCTTCAAAATATGCAGAGAAGAAATTTTATTAATTATCTTTTTGGAGGCGGATTAATTGGCAATATTATTACTTTTCTTTATCCAATTATCCGCTACATCATCCCCCCAAACCTGTGGCCGCTGTCATTCTGATAAAGAACACATGAAATTCTGGGAACAGGAAAACAAGCTATTTGCAGCCAGTGTCATGAGGAAGTTTCAGCAGCTTATCAAGTTGGCTTAAAGATGAAAAAAGAAACAACAAATTTCAAAAATAAAATTGAGCTGGCTGATTCTCTTTTAACCAAAGCTTACAAAGAAGATGTTGACGTAAGCGAACCTCAATTTAAGCTGAGAGAAGCCAACAATTTACTAGTAATGATTAGAGATTTAACTCATAGTCTCTCTGTGGAAACAATTGAAGAAAAATCAAAGAGGGATACAAAATCGTTTCTGAATTACTCAAAAAGCCCAAGCTGCTATAAAAGAAGTCAAATTAAGAAAAACCGGGCTAATAGTTTCTTTAGTTTTTGTCTTTATCCTGGCGGTTGGCTTTTTTTAAAGTACGACAAATAAACAAAAAAACTTCAATTTGATAAAAACGCGCATTCTTTAGCAACATCGTCAATTTCTAGATTCTTTCTTAAAAAATTTCTGTTTTCTATTTTCCGATTTATCTCCCCGATGACTTCCTCTTGAGAAAAATTCCACACTTTTATCGGTTCTAAAAAGTTCAAAGTCTGACTTCTGGACAGGAATCTTCATACCCATAAAAGACTCAATTGCCTCCAAGTAATTGTCGGTACCTTCACTAGCCAAGGAAATGGCTTTACCAGAATTGCCAGCTCGGGCAGTACGGCCAATGCGATGTATATAATTTTCGCAATTTTGGGGAAGGTCATAGTTTATGACCATCTCCAAGTTATCAATATGCAGTCCTCTGGCAGCCACATCAGTAGCCACCAGAAAAGCAAACTTTCCAGCCATAAAATCCTCTATTATTTTCAATCGTCGGCCTTGAGGAAGATCTCCGGTTAGATATTGGCAGCGGAATCCATTGTACTGAAGTCTTTTGGCCAGACGGAAAGCAACATAACGCATATTGGTAAAGATCAAGGCTCGCTTGGGCGCTTGCGCTTTTAGAATTCCCAACATGAGGTTCATTTTAACATGACTTTTCACATAGTAGAGTTCTTGTAAAATGGTATCAACTGTCATCTTTTCTGGAGTTACTTTTATAAATAGAGGATGGTTCAGGTATTCAGCTGCAATTTTTCGGGAAACACGGCTAACTGTGGCACTAAAAAGCATGCTCTGACGGATCTGACGAGGAGGCATGGCCTCAAGCAATTTTTTGATATCAGGCAGAAAGCCCATATCGAATAAGCGATCGGCTTCATCAATGACTAGAAGTTTAATGTTTTTTAGTTTCAACTGACCTTTTTGGCTTAAATCTATTAACCTTCCAGGAGTACCAATGATTACATCTAAACCTCTCTTTAAAGATGCCAGCTGGGCCCCATAGCCCACGCCGCCATAAAAGCTACCAATTCCTAAACCTAAATAGCGGTTTAAGAGGCGAGCTTCCTTGGCAATCTGGACAGCCAGTTCCCTGGTGGGAACAATAATCAGGGCCTTCTTCTCTAAAGAGCCCTTGCCAGAGGCAAGGTGTTCAAATAGTGTAATAAGAAAAGCGGCTGTTTTTCCAGTCCCTGTTTGAGATTGGACTGCTACATCCCTACCCTGGAGTGTTTGAGCCAGGGTCTGTTCCTGAACAGCGGTCATTTCTTTATAGCCTCTGTCCGCTATTCCCCGCAGTAGCTGAGGATTTATTTTTAATTTATAAAAATTCATTTATCTACCTTTTTATTCTTTTAAATTAAAACAAGAGGTGATTAGTTTCAGGGGAAATTATCATTCGGGAGGGAAAAACAACTTGCCTTGACTATTTCCTACCAGATGTTTATTTTTTATTATAACTTATTTACAAATTTTTAGCAAAGAAAATTTATAGTTAGTAAGCCTTTTTAACATTGACCCTACCTTTTTAGCTGTGTTATATAAATTAACCTTACTTAGATAATGAAATTTTCATTAATCTGGATTATAAGAACAATTCAGCTTAATTAATCCAATTAGGAGGAGGAATGATGTTAAAAAAGATTAGAATGAGTGTTTTACTGGTAATAATCGTTATGATGAGTTTGAACTTATTTGGCCAAGGCGCTCAGGATGACATGGAAATTGCCAATATGATTCGCAGCGACAAATTCAACTATATCCTGCCTAAAGCAATGAGAAACAATAATATTGACATGTGGATCATCATTGACAGAGGATGGGGCACAGAACCTCTTTTTCGAGATTTTGGTTATGCCACCAGCAATGGCAATGGTTTTTTCATCTTTACCGACCGCGGCGGCGACAGGATCGAACGAGCTGTTCTGGGGGGAGAACCTGAACTTCTCATGGAAAGTGGACTTTACGATATTTTTGACAGCATCGAAAATTTAAGATCATTTATGGCCGAAAGGGATCCGAAACGGATCGCTGTTAACATATCATCAGCTAAAAAACTCTTTTTGCCAGAAGGACGCCATCTTTTTGATGGCCTTTCCCATACCGATTACCTTAACCTTAAAAAAACGTTGGGCAAACCATATGCCTCCCGCTTGGTTTCTGCTGAAAAATTGATCTCAGACTTTCGTTCGGAACGGGTGGCCGGTGAAATAATTGAGTTCTCAAAAATTGCCAACATAACCAGAAGACTTATGGAACGGGCTTTGTCAAATGAAGTCATAACTCCCGGTAAAACCACCATGTTAGAGGTTTGCTGGTGGTTAGAAGAACAGAGAAAAAAACAAGGTCTGGAGAGAGGCTGGTTTCCCACAGTTTTTCTTAGCCCCCCTGATGGCCATGAGATAAGTAACACAGACCGCATCATTCAGCCTGGGGATGTGCTTCAGATCGATTGGGGAATCGGGCGCAACAACTTTTTCACTGATATGAAACGTTTTGCTTATGTCTTGAAAGAAAATGAAAAAGAGCTTCCTCGATGGGTTCAGAAGGCATTCGACAATGCCTGTAAAATCCGGGAGCTGGTAAGAAAGAATGTCCGCTCGGGAAAAACCGGCCGGGAACAACTGGATAACTTGAAGCAATTAGTAGCTAAAGCCGGATTTGTCTATACTGAGGAAGAGCACCCCAGCAAAGTTAAAGGCGTTGAGGTTAACATCGGAATGCATTCTATTGGAAATCTAGGCCATGATGTTGGAGCTTCCCTCTTTGAAATTTTCCCCCTGCGCACTACCTATGTAATCAGACCCAATAGTTTGATCTCCTTTGAATTTATTGTCTTTACACCCGCAGTTGAATGGGGAGGCAATAAAGTCCCGGTCTGCATCGAAGAAAATGCACTTATTACTGATCATGGAATCGAATGGGTTCATCCACCTCAAAATAAGGTTTTAGCTATCAGATAATAAATCAAATTATCAGGAATTGCAGCTTCTTATTTCTGGCTTTAGAGGGCAGGGTTCAAACTAGTCTTCTATCACGATTGCTTCTGTAGTATATACTGTTCCTTTCGAAATAGTGAAATTTACTCCATCAACCATACCTTTCCGCTCTAAGCCAATAGTCAATTCAAAACTCCACTTCCCTGGTTTATAAACATACGGCCCAAAAGACGTTGTTGTAGCAGGAAAATCATCAAACTTTTCTTCTCCTTCACCAGCCATGAAAACACTGACATAATCTGCTTCAGGATTTTCTTTCCAAGTAAAGGTAATCGGATTGGTTAATGGTTGGCTAAGATCCGGACTGGTAAAACCATTGTTGGTCAGAAATGGCAAAGGATTATTAGAACCGGGTTCCCCATACCACAATTTGATAGTATCACTCCCCTTCCCATAATCTGCGATAAAAGTGTAAAATCCATCTCCATATAGTTCATATCCCTTATTGGCTATGGCCGCAAATGTCCAGACACCTTCTTCTCCTTTAAGCTCAAAACCTCGAATTATTTCTATTCCAAACTCAGGATCAATTTGATCAATAGCCGCTTTATCATTCCTCTTAACATTAAAAGATGTCCCCGTAGGAGTGACGATCGTCAGAGATTGCACCTTGAATTCAGAATCTTCTCTTGTTCTAACCGATACCCGCATATCATATTCATCAACCAGTCCATCCTTACTGTCAACTTTAGTATTAGTTAAACCCAAATCAATACTAGAAATTACAGATTTATCATTTTTAACTCCTGAACAGGCTGAGATAAAAAAAAGTAACACTATAATCCACAGTTTTATGCTTCTATACATTTTTTCCTCCTTATTTTAGAAATAGCATTATTAGAATCATCAGTTGTCGTCTATAATTATTAACATATTTTTTATCGATAAGCTAATTAGAATTATAATTACTGGTTAAGCATAAGCCAATTTGATTCACCTCTTGGCTTTTTCTGAGGCTTTGTATTAAGCTATTTTAATAATTATTTTCATTTGATATTCTAACAAGCAGATGACGATAGAACTCTGCTCCGGCAGGAAAAGGATGAATAGTTTGAATAGAGTACAAATCTTCATTTAAAAAAAGGAGTAGCACCATGAAAAGTGATATCATTGTTATGTTAGCGATGTTTTCCGGGCTTTTCTTTGCTTGCTGGTTTCTCAAGGGGATCGGGACATCCCTAGAAGGTCTAAAGCAGGGCGGTCTGATGCTAAAGAAAATTTGGCTGCTGTTAATAATTGCCTTTGGAATAGCTGGCCTTATCCAAGTGCTAATTCCCAAAGGAACGATCTCCCAATCTCTGGGCACAGCTGCCGGCTATAAGGGAATTCTAATAGCCTGGCTGATAGGCAGCTTTCTTCCTGGTACTCCTTACGTGATTTTACCTCTGGGGGCGGCTCTTCTTTCTCAAGGAGCTGGCATTGCTTCGACTGTAACCATGATCCTGGCTGCCTCTCTGGTGGGAGCCACTCGTATTCCTTATGAAATTGCTTTTATCGGCTGGAAGTTCTCCCTGGTTCGCCTTACTGCCGGGCTGGTGCTTCCTCCTCTGGCGGGATTTATTGCTCTCTGGGCGAACAAATTAACAAAGCTTTATCCTTTTTGAATAATTTTTTCTCATGAAAAGAGGATTTTTGTCTTTTTTTCGCACCTTTTATGTTTTTTTGTCTTTAACTTGGAAATTTTGAGGATCGATTATTACTCCTAATCTTCCTCAGATCGTTTCAGGGTTATTATTCCATTTTCTACGTCCTAAGCCACTTCGGCGGATCCCGAAGATAAAAATCTCCCTATCCGCCGACCCTTTCTGCCTGCTGAAATAAAATGGTTCCCATAGGTAAATCTTATATTAAATCATTACTGGTTGTTTTATAAACTTTCCCATCTGGATAATGAAGCTTTACTTTATTTCTTGAGGGAAGGTTTTATAGGGAAAATCCAGGTGCCACGCCATATATTCTTTTAGGATATCATTCTGGGTTTTTCCCCTTACCTGATCCCATGATATTCCCTGTTTTTCAGCCGCCACCAGATACATGGCCAGCAAGACTGAGGCCACCGCCTTACTTGCCTATCTTGCCTATAATCTGTTCAATCAATTCCATACCGCCCACTTTATCGGCATATTTTTCGTAAACTGAACGGGCTTTTGCCCTGAAAAGACTTTTATCCACAGGGAAAAATTTAAGACCTTTCTTCTTCAGCTCTTGGAGAGATTTGATGGTCAGCTCATCTTCGGCCTTACGGGCAGCAATGGCTCCTTCTCTTCCTCCTTTCAAGACCGCAGCCTGAACATAAAGAGGAAGTTTATCAAATTTCTTCTGACTAAACATAAAAGCAGCCACTCCTATAAGATGATTGGTAAGAGAGACATACTTAGTAACTTCATAAAATCTTTCCATTAAAAGGTCAACCATATCACATTCTGCTCCATCCAAAACACCTTGTTGAAGGGCTGAATAAAGCTCGTTCCAATCCATAGTCGTTGCCTGAGCACCAAAAGCATTAAAGGTCGCCAGCATAATCGGACTATTAGTAACTCTTATCTTCATTCCCCTAAAATCATCAGGAACTCTAATAGGCCTCTTTTTATTCCAAGCATTGCGTATTCCAAAGGAACAATAACCAAGAAAAATACAATTTATTCTTTTTTCAATAATTCTGGCCATCCACTGACCAATAGGACCATCTAAAACTTCATAAAAATGTTCCTCATCACGAAAAAGATAGGGCAGGTTAAAAAGTTCTACTTTAGGTATAAAACTGGCAAGACTGCCAGTAGAGACTATAGTAGCATCAAGCAGTCCAAATTTTATTCCCATAATTTCCTGTTCTTCATTTCCTAACTGAGCATTGGGGAAAATGTGAACTTGAACATCTCCATTTGTTTCTTTCTCAACAACTTCCTTAAACTTTTCCAGACCGGCTTGGTAAGGATGTTCAATAGGGCTGTTCTGGGCAATTTTCATTATTATTTTTTTCTTGGTCGCTTTAGAATTGTTGTCCGCAGTATCGGAGTTATTACAGGCTGATAAAAATAGGACTATGAGGATAAAAATTAAAGAGATGCGAACTTTCATAACTTCTCCTTTAGAAGCAGAGGCTTGAGATAAGCAGTCAATCCTGACATAGAACTTGATTCTAAAAAAAGCGTTTACATTTTTCAATAAAGAAATTCAATTTGTAGACTTTTTTTATATTCTTCATTATTTCAATAAATTAGCTGGTTTTTTGAGCCCATGCTAAGGTCAAACTCTCTAAAAAATAAGAAATTTGGCAGAGAAAATTTATTTAGGTAAAATTTAAGACACAATGAATTTAATTTCAAAGCTTATCAAAACTATCAAATTTACTCTGCTCTTCTCCTTCTTAATTTTAATTATTTTATCTCTTAGCCATTTTTCTCTAAGTCTTTTAACTCAGCATTTTTCCTCCTTTGATCAGACCTACCCAGGATATATCAGCTTATCCTTGGCTGTTCCGGAAAAGTGTTTTTCTCCTGCAGGGCTAGCCTGGGATGGAACAAATTTATGGGTAGGTGATAAAGATGGATGGATATTCAAGCTCAGGGTTGATAATGGATATGTCCTTAAATCTTTCGGTCCTCTACCTATGGCCATTTCGGGTATGGCCTGGGATGAAACCACTCAAAGTTTACTGTTGGCCACAGGAAATTCATCTGCGATTTACCAATTCCACCCTTCTGATGGATCTTCTGAAACTATATACACCTCTTCTAGTTCATCTCAAATCCAAGACATTGCCATCCGTTCATCAAACCTTATATTTTTTATAGATAGATCGTCAGGCAAGATTGTAAAAGCTAATCTTGAAACCAAGAAAGAGACTATAATTATGCCCGGTCTGGGCTGGGATCTGAAAAGCATCTTCTGGGATGGGAAATATTTATGGGTGGCAGATAATAGAGAAGACAAAATTTTCCTAATTGATACCGGGGAAAAAAAGGTCATTTCTTTTCTTTTGAATTCGGCTAATGAACCTTATGGATTAACTGGCCTCGATTTTGGCTCATCGCTGTGGCTTTTAGATAGCAGCCTGAAGAAGATTTTTAAAATTCTTGTCCGTCATACAGATTTGAATTACAGTCTGGACAGCCCTTTCGGAGCCAAGGTCCAATTTATTGATATGGTTAAAAACAATGGACCGAACAATCTCAATTATCTAAAAACTTTCATTAGTATTCCTCCCTCTTTACCTCACCAAGTTCATGTAATGCCTGTTATGTATGATAATCAACATAGCTACAATGTTAACCTGTACGATATATATGGCCAACAAGTGGCCTATACCAAAGAAAAACTTCAAACAAACGCAACTACTTCCCTAGGCTATGAGATTGAATTTGTTGGATTTCGACAAAATTATTTTCTTTATCCTGATGATCTCGGGGACGAACGATTTCGATCCGATGTAGTGGATTTGTATGTGAAGAAAAGCTTTCCTTCAGAAGATGATAAATATGATATTAACCATCCGCTGATTCATGAGGCAGCCCAAGAGGCTATAGCCGGTTCTTCCAACCTTTATTGGAAATACCGTCAAATCAATGATTATGTCGTAGATCATCTTTATTACAATAACGACGGGCGTTGGGACGATGCTCCTGTCGTCTTACAGAATGGCCACGGATCTTGTTCTGAATATACTTTTCTTTTCATAGCTCTCTGTAGAGCAGCCGGACTCCCCGCCCGTTATCAAGGAGGAAGCCGAATCAGAGAAAATTTTCCTTACACTGATGATGTTTTTCACCGATGGGCTGAGGTTTACTTTCCAAATATTGGCTGGGTGCCGGTTGATGTCACCTGGAATGATACCCGCAATGAATATCCACAAAGAATGTCTCCTTATTTTGGCATTTTGACAAATAATGTTCTGGTTACACTCGTTGGTGGTGGCAATAGTACTGGCCCAGATCCAGAGGGCGAAGAGGATGAAGTTAAGTATCTCAACTGGAATTACCACTGCTACAACACATGGACTCCTAACTCTAATATTGATACAGAAAGGCGCTTTATCTGGACTGAACCGCCAGACAAAAGGCTTATTTCAATTAAAATCTTTCCTCCTAATCCAATTGTGCCCCTCAAAAAAGGTATAGAACAATTTCAAGCGGTGGGTTATTACAGCAATCAAATCAAGGAAAATCTGACAGAGAAAGTTTCCTGGCAAAGCAGCAATGAACAAGTGGGTGCTTTTGATAATTATGGATACTTTATAGGATATAGCAGCGGTATAACTACAGTGTTTGCCACTGATCATAATTCTGGAATCCAGGCTAAAACAAGAGTTTATGTCACAGGAGAAATCCCAGAGTTTAGGCATTTAATCATAACTTGTAGTCGAGGGGGAACAACCTCTCCTCATCCTGGAAAGCATAAATACAGAAATGGGATGATGATATTCATTCAGGCTATTCCTGAAACTCACTATTATTTTTCAAATTGGACAGGGGATGTACCCCAAAGAAATGAAAAGGACAACCCTCTTCAGCTAACTCTATATTCAGATAGATCCATAAAAGCTAATTTTATCAGGGTTATCTATGCTCCTTTGAACTTCAGCGGTGAAAAAGTTTTGAACAGATCACTTTCTCTTTTCGAATACATTAATGTTCTTAAATGGCAGCCTAACCCTGATAATAAAAACATAACAAAATACATAATATATCAGGTAGATGAAGAGAAAAAAATTCTATTAGCTGAGGTAAATGCTTCTATTCACGAATATTGGCATCGTGGCCTTGAAAACAAGAAAACCTACACCTATGCTTTAGTGGCTGTAAATAATGAAGGAAGAAAGGGAGAGGCAGCTTTTTTTACTGTCCGCTAATTCATTATTTCCCATCCTTCTTACCTTCTCCTATTTTTAGACTTGAATTTTCGATTTCAGCTGAATAGAAATGAATTCAATTACTTCACTGGACACATCAGAATCTACCCTAAGTTCATTGGTTGTTTAGGCAACCATAAGACAGATTCCTTTTATTTTTTTTGGCTCATCTACATAACAATAAGCCTCCTCTTATCTAAAGGCCTCAATATAATCTTTCTATGATTATTTTACTTCATTAACAGCAACACAAATATTAATTCTCTTGATTCATGTCTATTCACAGAAATGATATTTTTCACTAATAATCAAGGCTTCCCTGAATTATCATAAATCAAGAAAAACATTCTCTATTAGCAAAATTAGCAAACATCACTGATTTTCAGCTTTTATCCACATTAACACCCAAAAAATGCTAACATTTATGCATAATTCAGGCTAATGATTTTATTACCAGCTTAACCTTAAAATGCCTATTTTTTCATAATTCCTGATGTTATAATAGTTTTTCTCAAGCAGGTAACAGAATGATTGCTTTCGGTCCTGTTCCCTCAAGACGTTTAGGGCGAAGTTTAGGAATAAACAATATCCCACCTAAAGTATGCACATATTCCTTTGTCTATTGCCAGGTTGGCCGTACACTAAACCTTCAAATTGAAAGGAAGGTATTCTACGATCCACAAAAAATTCTAATCAATTATGCTATGTCTATTAGAAGATCATTATAACTACATGATATTAAAGAGGCATATAGGATTCTTCTGAAAACAAAAGCCGTTAAGGAAAGCATGAAGCCAGAAGAGAAGGGACTATTCAGAACTTTACTTCGATATCTTGGACCAGGATTTCTGGTTACAGTAGGCTTTATTGACCCTGGAAACTGGGCTACAAATATTGCTGGTGGGGCAAAATTCGGATATGAGCTGCTATGGGTAATTACACTTAGCACTTTAATTCTAATAGTCATTCAGAATATGGCTGCCAGGCTTGGCATTGCTACAGGAAATTCCCTTGCTGTAAATATTAGAAAACATTTTAATAATCGTCTCTCTTCAATGATTGGCATTACAATTGTGGCTGCATGTGGAGCAACGGATGTAGCCGAGCTCTTAGGAGGAGCGATTGGAATCAAACTGTTATTTGGCTGTCCTCTATGGATTGGGGCGCTGGTAATTGTAGTAATAGAAGTATTCTTTATTGTGACTCAAAGATATCATAAACTTGAAAAGATAATACTCATTTTTCTGGCCACCATATCTATATGTTATATAATTGAAATTTTCATTGTTAAGCCTGACTACTCATCAGTTGTAGCTGCATTTATAATCCCAAAAATCAATAATAAAAATATTTATATTGCTTTAGGGATGCTTGGGGCTGTGGTTATGCCCCACAATATATTTCTGCATTCCAATGTAATTCACAGCAGAAAGTGGGGTGAAACTGAGGAAAAGAAAAATTCTTTAACCAAATTTGAAAAAATAGACACAAGTATAGCCATGCTTTTAGGCTGGGCAATTAATTCTGCTATGATAATTGTGGCTGTATCTGTATTCTTCAAAAATGGCCTAATAATTAATAACCTCGAGCAGGCATCTCTCACTCTTACTCCACTAGCAGGACATTTGGCGGGTATATTATTTGCCATTGCCCTTTTATTCGCCGGAATTTCTTCTTCAATTACTTCTTCAATGGCTGAGGTAAACGTAATAACAGGTTTTTTAGGAAAACCAGAAAATCCATCAACAACATTATATAAGATAGCGGCCTTTATTACAGCCATTCCCTCTTTCCTAATTATTATATCTGGAATTTCTACCTTCAAAATCTTGATATTAAGTCAAGTCGTATTGAGTTTGCAGCTTCCATTTACTTTATTACCATTGCTTATTTTATGCCGGAGAAAGTCAGTTATGGGAAAATTAAGAAGCAATACAACTGAATTTGTTCTGGCTATCATAATTTCTGTGGTTATTATCTTACTGAATATTTATCTTTTGTACACAACTATTTAGTAAAGGAGGCACATGATGTTTCTTTACAAAAAAGTACTGGTATTAATGGATTGCTCTTCAGTAGATAGTGTCATTGTGGAGCATATCAAAAAACTTGCAAAAGTGCATAAGTCCCAAGTTCATTTTTTTCACGTAGTTCATGTTCATACTCTTGACCAGCAAAGAATTGCCATAGAGGAAACAAAAAATTGTTTGGCTAAGGCTAAATCCACCTTGGAAAAAGCAGGATTAGAAGCCAGCTTTTCCTTTGCTGAAGGAGAACCGGCTGAAGAAATCCTAAAAAAAATAAACGAAACAAACTGGGATCTTATTGCCATGGCTACTCACGGCCATAAAGGGATTAGCGATTTTATAAGCGGCAGCATTTCTAATGTAATAAAACACAATACAGATAAACCTATACTGCTTATAATGGGCAAAATTAAGAAATAATCAGTTCAGACATTTAGAGCCCATAAGTAAAAATTAAGGACAGCCATAAAGCTCACCCAACCCCAATAAGGAACCAGCAGAAGTCCGGCTACTCTGGAAACCTTTATGGCTTTTATAATTGTAATCAAGATGGCTGTCCATAGGAGCAATATTTCAAGGAAAGCAAGAAAGGGGGCTTTGAGGCCAAAGAATACGATTGACCAAAGGATATTGAGCCCAAGCTGTCCTCCAAACCAAAGGACAGCCACCCTTACTGCTCTCTCTTTAAGGGAATTTTTCCATAAGAGATAGAGCGAAATTCCTATGAGAACAAAAAGTATTATCCAGACGGGCGAAAAGAGCCAACGGGGCGGGGTAAAAGATGGCTTTTCCAGATAAACATACCAGCTATAAGTTGAAGGTGAAGTAAAGAGTAAACCAACAACTCCGGCCAGCTGGCAAATGACCAGAGCAATTATTAGTTTAATAAAAATAAATGAATTGAATCTGCTTGACAATTGATCTCCAATATTCAACCCATTTTATCTGACCATAATCGGTACATTTTTATGCTACCATTAACACAAAGTTAAGTAAAATCTATTTTGTATTAATTTTGATAATTATGACCATAGAGATTACAATTTTAATCTAACTACTATAGGATACGGGGTCAACATCATATATAAAAAGACTTTCTTGGCCAATTTTGTTTTATTCTTCAGAGCCGAAAAATAGAATAAAAAAATAATAATATTGAAGAATAAAATAAACCTTTCCCTCTTTTCCTCTATTGGTGGATGAGAACTGTTGTACAGGCAGCAATTCTAATGGTGGGAATTAACTGGTTTTTGGATAATATATTTCACCTGAGAATATTAGGTTAATCTATGAGGTAGCTTTTCGCCATAAATCTTTCGAATGAAGCTTCCCCTCCTTCCAGCCTGCCTCCAGAGCCTTTAGGTTGAGATTAACATCCCCCTGTCTGCTGAGGGAAACAATCACCTCTTTAACATCGCTGTATCTAAAGCGTACCAAGCCAGTTCCCACTGAATATCCAATAAGAGCTACATTCGAGGATCTCAATAAACCCACTTGGGAAGCAGCCAGGTTGGCGTCATATTTTTTAATTACTATTTTTCCCTTTTTAAGATGATTCAATATTTTTTCGTTAAACTCTTCTCTTTCAGAAAGATTAGCAAAGATCACTCCGCCCTGTTTTAAGAAGGGAAGAGCTCTATAGCCTTCATTTATTTCCAGGACGTAAAGAAAATCAGCCGCTCCTTCCCTAATTAAAGGACTAGAGAATTTTCCCAGTTTGAGATGAGCAATTACTGAACCTCCCCGCTGGCTCATGCCATGGATTTCTGAACCGATAACATCCAGGCCTGATCTTAAGCCTAGTTCTGCCAATATTTTAGATAAAAACAGTATGCCCTGGCCGCCGATACCAGCTAATATAATCTGGACTTTCATCACTTATCCAAAATTTTAACCCTTGGCTACTATAGCTCCCTTTGGGCAAGCATTAATACATACTCCACAATCTACACACAGGTTGCGGTCAATCTCAACTCGATTCCTCTTTTCTTCTAGATAAAGGGCAGGACACTCGAAATAATCAAGACAGTAGCGACAACCGTTGCAATCTTCGCTTATTTCTACTTTTACTGGATTTACTACAGCTTCTTGAGGATAGCGAATGAGACAGGGGTGGCGAGCAATAATAACAGCAATACCGCCATCGGGGCTTCTAACATACTCTCCAGCCTTTTTTAAAAGCTCGACCAGAGTCTTTACTTCATAGGGATCAACTGTTTCAATCCAATCTAAGCCGCAGCCTTTAATCAGCCTTTCCAGAGGGATTCTCTTTCCCTGGCTGCCATCTGCAGTCACGCCTATACCGGGGGTAGGCTGCATCCCCGTCATGGCCGTTACTTCATTATCCAGAATAACCAAGATAAACCGGGCTTTATTGTAAACAGCATTAATAAGAGAAGGAGCACCGGCATGGTAGAAGGTTGAATCGCCTATCGTAGCCACAATAGGTACATTTTTTCCATCTTGATTAAAGGCTTGATAGAAACCACTGGCCAGGGTGATGCCAGCTCCCATATCGAGGACAGTATCAACTGCTTTAAGATTAAGTCCAAGGGTATAACAGCCAATATCGCTGGTATAAATAGCTTTAGGAAAGGCTTTTCTTATAGCAAAAAAAGCGGCTCTCTCTGGACAGCCGGCACATAAAGTTGGTCTTCTTTGAGGAAGATTCAGCTCTTTGATAAGGGCCTTAAGCTTGGTATTAGGTTTATCTTTCAGTCTGGCTATTTTAAGCTCACCCAGGATCCTGGCCAAGATGTTGTAAATTCTATCAGCTGTAAGCTCACCAGCCCCAGGTACATGTCCACTCAATCTTCCCATCACTTTATCTTTATCGATAATCTGGTACTCGATTACCGCATCTGTCTCTTCAATAATCAAAACTTTGTCATGTTTGGAGATGAAATCTTCAACCCTTCTCTGGGGAAATGGATAAGGAGTCCCTATTTTTAGAATATTTATTTTATTCTTTAAATTTAATTCCTCAACTATATCCTTGATATTAGAAAAACTTACACTGCAGCTAATAATCCCCAGTTTAGCCTGAGGAGAGGAGCTGATTTCATAATTCCACTTTTTATCCGTTTCAAATTTTCTCTGAATTTTCTTTAATTTTTCATTCAATCTTTGATGGAGAAGGAGTCTGTATTTAGGCGTAGCTGCCCAGCGCTCAGGGTCTTTTTTAAACTCTGCCTGGCGTGATAGCTTTTTGACTGGAGAAAGCCTGACGCTCTGGCGGCCATGGGAAACCCTTACAGTAGGCCGCAGGAGAACTGGAATCTGGAACTTTTCTGAAAGTTGGAAAGCATCCTTGACCATTTCTTTAGCCTCTTGTGGGCTGGAGGGATCATAAACCGGTACTTTGGCCATCATGGCATAAAATCTTGAATCCTGTTCAGTCTGAGAACTGTGAGGACCGGGATCGTCACAGCTTATAACCAGCAAGCCACCAATAACACCCGTATAAGCAGAACTCATCAGAGAATCTGAGGCAACATTAAGCCCAACTTGCTTCATAGCCACAGCTGCTCTTTTGCCTGTCAGGCTGGCAGCCAATGCATTATCATATGCAACCTTTTCATTGGTTGACCACTCGATATAAGTCCTCAAGCCCAGTTCCTTTTTAAACGCCACTACTCCGGGAACAATCTCTGAGCTTGGAGTTCCTGGATAGGAGGTAACCACCTGACAACCCGCCTCAACTAATCCCCTAGCTATGGCCTCATTGCCCAGCAGGAGTCTAATCTCTGGAGTTGAAGCCCTCTTTTTTATTTTGGACATCGGCCTAAATACGGAAAGATAACAACTGATATTAATATTTTTTATTGAACAAGTAAAGTGGCCAGCATTGTCAGGTTGCTAAGAATAGGATATCTTTAGGTGCTAGAAAACTGGACATTTTCAGGTGGTGTTGACAAAACAATTGCCTTCTTTGACATCAAATATATCCTATGTTATAGAGGTTAAAATAAGGTAAATCTCAGCAACCGATGGAGTCTTAGATGATAAAACAAATCAGTCATCTGGGAATTGCTGTTAATGATTTGGAAGAAGCAAGAGAATTTTACCGATCTGTTTTTAAACTTAAATCCTCAGAACCTATTATCGGGTGTCAAGGGACAATTAAAATCAGTATGGTAAAGGTTGGAAATGTTTTAATTGAACTTCTTCAGCCTCTAAAAAATGAAGGGCCTGTGGCCAAATTTCTAGAAAAAAGAGGTGAAGGCCTCCATCATATCTGTTATGAAGTTGACGATATTAAAACTGAAATAGCTTTTCTTAAAGAAACAGGGATGGAAATCTTAGGAGAACCACGCCCAGGGGCCGAAGGTTTAAGTGTTTTCCTTCACCCCAGCAAAACACATGGTATCCTGGTAGAATTGGTTGAAAAGACAAAAACCCGAGCTGATTGAGCAAAAAAATTTGCCGTAGGCTCGGCCAAACATTAAGACTTCTCCTTCTCAGCGATAAACCTGAAGAGGTAGCCGATGAAGCAGCTTGCCTGGAAGTTTATAAAGTATATTTAATAAAGCATCAGATTTATGAAGAAATATCGGCCGAGCATTATTTATTATTAATGATCAAAACTCTGTCTGATATGAATCCCTATCTCATCCTTCTAACTCATAATGATTTGGGAGGTGATATGGCTCCCCACTTGGCAGCCCGACTTAAATTGGGCGTATGTCTGGATTGTCTTGATCTTGAGCTGGAAGCTCAGACTAAATTACTCCTCCAAACAAAGCCAGTTTACGGTGGAAGAGCCGCGGCTGGCTGCTCTGGATCAAAATGGATAGTGGCTGTTAATAAAGATCCCGAAGCCCACATTTTAAGGAATCAGACTTGGGTATCGCGGCCGATTACAGGAAATTTCTGCCTGTTCTAATCGAAAAATGCAAAACCTTCAAGGAGTCTTCTTGATTTAAAAAGAAACCAATTTTTTAAATTTCTGATAGCGCTTCTTAATCTCTGAGGCTGAAAGTTTTTTTAAGCGCTCGATGCCAAAATCTTCAATGACAAAAGAAGCTATGACACTTCCATAGATAGTTGCCTTGCGGATAGATGCTTTATCGTAGGAGTTGATTTTATCTAAATATCCGAGAAAGCCGCCGGCAAAACAATCTCCAGCACCAGTGGGATCAACAACTTTTTCACAAGGGTAAGCCAAGGCTCCAAAAATAAAGTTTTCACCTAAAACCAAGGCTCCATGTTCTCCCTTTTTCATAATGATAAAAGAAGGTCCACGGCTCAGAATTTTTTTTCCGGCCTTAATCAAGTTCATTTCATCAGTTAGCATCTTAATTTCTTCATCATTGGCAAAAAAAACATCAACTTTTTCCAAAACTTTCCAGAGGGAAGTGGGCTTGTTCTTAATCCATAAATTAATAGTATCCATGGCCACAAGCTTGGGCCGCTTTGCCTGAGCTACAATCGCCTCTTGCTGATCAGGATCGACATTGCCTAAAAAAATAATATCAGCCTGCCTGTAATCAGGAGGAAGTACAGGTTTAAAATTCTTAAAGACATTTAGCTCAGTTTTAATTGTCTTTCTCTGATTGAGATTAGAGTCGTAGCGACCTTCCCAGTGAAAGGTTTTCCCTTTTTCTATTTTTACTCCAGCCACATCAACTCCTCTCTTCTCAAAATATGACATCATTTCCTGGGGAAAATCATCTCCTACAACTCCTACTATTTTAGGATGAGTGAAATAACTAGCAGCTAAAGCACAGTAAGTACCAGAACCACCAACTATCTTTTCCTTTCTGGCCAAGGGGGTTTCAATAGTATCAAAGGCTAAAGAACCAATAATAACTAAACTCATGACAGCCTCTTACAATTATCTTAGGTAGTACCAATAATTCAATCTTTTAAATACTTACCAATTAGTAACCACAATTTTTTTTTGGCTGGCTCAGGCATAAGGTCAGACTGAGTCACCAAACAATTTTTCAGGGCCTGACTGCATTGACAGTTTTCGCCTCTCTGCTCTGGCAGCAAAGCCACTGCTTTTTTGATAATAGTTTTAGCATTATTGACATTATATTTAAGGTTATCCATAATCATTTCGACAGAGACTGTTTCTTCTGTCTCGTGCCAAACATCATAATCTGTGACCAAGTTCATGGTAGCATAGCAAATCTCAGCTTCTCGACACAATTTGGCCTCAGTTGCGCTGGTCATGCCAATGACATCACATCCCCAAGAGCGGTAAATAAAAGATTCTCCTTTACTAGAAAAAGCTGGTCCTTCAATACAGAGGTAAGTTCCTCCTTTATGGACTCTTAATCCCAAATCCTGGCCGATTTGGAAAAGAAGGTTGGAAAGTTCAGGACAAACAGGCTGGGCAAAGCTGATATGAGCCACAATTCCTTCTCCAAAAAAAGTATTTTTCCTCCGGGTGCGGTCAAAAAATTGATCTGAAAAAACAATATCTCGGGGTTTGATTTCTTCTTTAAGGGAGCCAACTGAATTAACAGAAATTACCCTTTCCACTCCCAGCTTTTTAAAGCCATAAATGTTAGCTCGGTAATTTATCTCAGAAGGAAGAAGGTGGTGGCCAGGTCCGTGGCGGCTGAGAAAGGCCACTTTTTTGCCCTCAAGTTGGCCTAAAATGTAGGGGCCTGAAGTTTTGCCGAAAGGAGTATCTATTTCCAACTGTTCCCGGTTTTCCAGCCCTTCCATTTCATAAAGGCCTGTGCCTCCTAGAATTCCTATGAGGGCTTGCGATAGATCTGAGCGATTCTTATCTTCCATTTTTCCTCCTTAGATTGAGATACTTGTATATAATTTGTTGAGGACAGAAGTCAAGTCAGAAGAGCATTCCAGGATGGTTAAAATTTATCAGGTCATGATAATCTTGATATTTAATAACACACCCTAAATCAATAAATCCAGAAGAATATGATTTTCTTAGAGGTTTAATTATTGGGTCGAAATCATAACTCTAAGGTTAAATTTAGGCTGATTTTTTGATCTAATTCATTTTATATCTGTAAATTTTCTAGCCAAAGGACAAAAAATCAAAAAGGACAAAAAATCAAAAAAGGACAAAAAATCAAAAAATCTTTACGATTTACGCTTCACGCTTTACCTTTAATTAAGTTTTGATTTTTAAAGAAGAAAAGATTATTCTAAGGGGCGGTGGCTAAAAAATGGAGACTAAAGCCCAAATTGCTTCGGTGGCCAAGTTACTGGCTGGCTCAAAGAAGATAGTAGTCCTGACTGGAGCTGGCATCTCAGCCGAATCCGGCATCCCCACTTTTAGAGGAAAGAACGGCCTCTGGAAAACATACAGAGCCGAAGAGCTGGCCACTCCGGCTGCCTTCAGCCATAATCCAAAGCTTGTCTGGGAATGGTATAACTGGCGGCGGACTATTATATTTCCCAAAGAACCTAATCCTGGTCATAAAGTCCTGGCAGAATGGGAAAAAATATTTCCTTTTTTTGTCCTCATCACTCAAAATATTGATGGGCTTCACCAGAAAGCAGGCTCTCACAATATCCTTGAACTCCACGGCAACATCTGGCGCTTGAAATGTCTCCAAGAGGGAACTGTAATCGAAAATCATGAAGTTCCTCTAAAAGAAATTCCCCCTCACTGCCCTCGCTGCCATGCTCTCTTAAGACCAGATGTGGTCTGGTTTGGCGAAGCCTTGCCTTCATCCATCTTACATCAAGCATTTAGGCAAAGCTCTCAATGTGAAGTAATGCTGGTCATCGGAACTTCAGCTGTAGTCCAGCCAGCTGCTTCTTTACCTTTAACAGCAGCTGAAGCTGGAGCCAAACTAGTTGAAATCAACCCTACCTCTACTCCTCTTACTCCAGCTTCAGATTTTTCACTAAGAGGAAAGGCAGGAGAGCTCCTGTCTCTCATTAATGAAGAATTAGATGGTTTAATTTAAGGTTTTAAGAAAATGAATAAATCAAAAACCTATTTTGCTTATCTCGAAGCTTCAGCCGGCATAAGCGGCGATATGATGCTTGGAGCTTTGCTTGATTTAGGGGTTGAACCTTCGCTTTTTAAAGAAAAAATAGCTGCACTTAAGCTGCCCCTGGAAATCAAAATTAAAGAAACAAAAAGAGCTTCTATTCGCGGCCTAAAGGTTGATATAGAAGTTAAAAGAAAAAAACAAATCAGGCGAAAATGGTCAGATATTGAATCTTTTATCCAGGCCAGCCCTTTTTCTTTTTCGGTCAAAAAAAACTCCTTAGCTATCTTTAAAAGGCTTTTCGAAGCAGAAGCCAAAGTCCATGGTCGAAGTTTCCGAGAAGCGCACCTCCATGAGGCTGGAGCCGATGATGCTATAGTAGACATTATGGGCAGTTGCTATCTTGCCGAGTGCCTTCAGATTGAAGATTTTTTCTGTTCTCCTCTTAATGTGGGACAAGGCTGGGTAAAAACTTCCCACGGACATCTGGCTGTACCCCCTCCGGCAGTGGCTGAACTTCTCCGAAACATTCCTGTTTATTCAGCCTGTGTCAAAGAGGAGCTGGTTACCCCAACTGGGGCAGCCATAATTTCAACTCTGGCCAAAAAATTCCTAACATTCCCTGAATTGTGCTATCAAAAAATTGGATACGGAGCTGGCCATAGAAATTTCACCAATTTCCCCAACATCCTTCGCATCTTTTATGGAGAAAAGAAAGACCTCCAGCCAGAAAAAAAGGTCTATTTGATCGAGGCCAATATCGATGATTCTAATCCTCAGATTCTGGGAGCCTTCTTTGAGACTGCCTTAAACCTGGGAGCTTTAGATATTTTTCTTACGCCTATAGTTATGAAAAAGAATAGATTGGCCACTAAATTGACCATTCTGGCTGAGATTGATAAAATAGACAACCTTATAGAGGCTGTATTTAAAGAAACAAGTACTGTAGGCGTAAGATATTTTCCTCTTGAGAGGAGAGTCCTGGCCAGAGAGTCAACTCAGGTTACTATTCTAGGCGAAAAAGTTGCTCTAAAGACTGCCTATTATGAAGGAAACGAAGTTAATGTTCAGCCTGAATTCTCTGATTGCTTGAAAATAGCTAAAAAACATAATCTACCTTTAAAAGAAGTCATTCAAAGAGCCTTAAAAGAGTACTTCAGGAAAAAAAAGAAAATGAAAAATATTCTGGCGAAAAAAGCTAATAGAGACAAGGAGTTAAAAAGTGGATTTAAAGAAAATTGAAAAAGGAGTCAAACTCATCTTAGAAGGGGTGGATGAAGATCCTCAACGGGCTGGACTCAAGGGCACGCCCCGGAGAGTAGCTCATATGTTTTCAGAAATTCTGGGAGGAATCAATCAGGACCCAGCTACACATCTTAAACTTATTAAGGGCGAAAAGCATGACGAGATGGTTTTAATCAAAAATATACCCCTCTATTCTATGTGCGAACATCACCTTCTGCCTTTTGCTGGAGTGGCCCACGTTGCTTACATCCCCAAGGGTGGAAGAATCGTCGGCTTAAGTAAAATCGCCAGAGTGGTTGACATCCTTTCCCGCCGTCTTCAACTCCAAGAAAGGTTAACCAAGCAAATTGCCGATCTTATAAATGATCAACTTAAACCTTTAGGGGTTATGGTCGTCATTGAAGCCGAACATATGTGTATGTCCATGAGAGGAGCTAAAAAACCAAAGTCATTAACCGTGACTTCAGCTGTCAGAGGTTCTTTCCGCACCCACAGCCCTACTCGAGCTGAAGCTATGACTCTCATCAGAGGAGGGATGTCAGGTGGCCGAGAGCTCTAAAAACACCTTCTATATTACCACCCCCATTTACTACGTTAATGATATTCCTCATATTGGACATGCTTACACGACTATTATCGCCGATGCCATTACTCGCTTTAAAAAATTATTGGGAATGGATGTTTTCTTTCTAACTGGTGCTGATGAACACGGCCAGAAAGTAGAAAAAGCGGCTGCGGAAAAAGGATTAAAACCTTTTCAACTGGCAGATCAGGTAGCAGTGAGATTCAAAAATCTCTGGGAAGATTTAAATATTTCTTACGATTTCTTCATTCGGACCACCAAACCTTTTCATAAGAAAGGTGTCCAAAAAATCTTTAAAAAATTAAAAGATAAAGGTGACATCTATAAAGGTATTTATAAAGGCTGGTACTGTGTGACTGATGAAAATTTCCTGTCTGAAGATGTGCCTCTGGAAGAAGATGGCAATAAAATTTGTCCCGATTGTGGTCGCAAAGCAAGTGTTGTTTCCGAAGATTGCTATTTTTTTCGACTTTCAGCTTACAGCCATCGTCTCCTCGATTTTTATGAGAAAAATCCGAATTTTGTCCGTCCTCAAAGCCGAATGAATGAGGTAGTCAGCTTTGTCCGTCAGGGACTTAAAGACCTGAGTATTACCAGGACTACTGTCAAATGGGGCATTCCAGTGCCTGATGATCCGGCTCATACTATTTATGTCTGGTTTGATGCTCTTCATAATTACTTAACTGGTATTGGATATAGCTGGAATGAACCTCTTTTTCAAAAATTCTGGCCACCAAACCTTCATCTTATAGGCAAAGATATTCTCCGCTTTCATGCTGTTTTCTGGCCAGCCTTTTTGATGGCCGCTGATTTACCTCTACCAAAAATGGTTTTTAGTCATGGCTGGTGGCTTAAAGACGAAACCAAAATGTCTAAATCAAAAGGAAATGTTCTCGATCCCTATCTTATCATCAAAACCTTTGGAGCAGATGCCCTGCGTTATTTCCTGTTGAGAGAGATTCCTATTGGACTGGATGGAAACTTTTCTCACGAAGGTTTTGTCCATCGAGTAAATTCAGACTTAGCCAACGACCTTGGCAATCTTGTCCAGCGGACTATGACCATGATTTATAATTATTTCGGAGGAAAACTGGAAGAAATAGGAAAAGAAGAAGAACAGGATGTCAAACTTCGCCGAGAATTTGAGGCTCTTAAAGAAAAAGTTTTCGCTTATAACCAGGAATATGCCCTCAACCGGGCACTGGAAGAAATCTGGTTTTACATCAACTCAGTCAACAAGTACCTGGCTAAAAAGGAACCCTGGCTCCTGGCCAAAAAAACTGACCAGAAAAAAAGATTGGCCAGAATTCTTTATCAAACAGCAGCAGCCATCAGGGCCATTAGTTACTTTCTCTACCCTGTTATGCCCCATTCCGCTCAAAAAATCTGGCAACTACTGGGAGAAGAAAGAGCCATTGAAGAAGAACCCTTCTCAGAATTAAGATTTGATGATTACCAAAAAGGGAAACAAATAAAAATTCCTCAGCCTCTTTTCCCCCGTATCGATTTAAAAAATTTTCTCCACGAAGAACAAAAAGAGGCGACTAAGCCAACCAAGGAGGTAAAAATGGAACAAATCACTTTCGATGAATTCATGAAAATGGATCTCAGAGTAGGTGAGATTCTGAGCGCAGAAAGAGTAGAGGGAACAAATAAATTGATCAAGCTTAAAGTAAATATTGGAGATGAAACCAGAACCATGGTCGCTGGCGTGGCTGACACTTATTCACCTGAGGACCTCATGGGGAAAAAACTGGTAGTTATTGCCAATCTAAAGCCAGCAGTCATAAGAGGTATTGAATCTCAAGGTATGATTCTGGCGGCTGAAGTGGAAGGAAAAGCTATTATTCCTTTTTTTGAAGAAGAGGTGCCGACTGGAGCCAGAGTAAGATAATAAAAAAGCTGACAATTTTTCTTTTTTCTATTCTCCTAATTGCCTCAGAGTCCGAAAAGAACCTGACTATGCCCACCTTATTTCCTCTCTAGCCATTTTTGACTTAAAAGAAAAAAATTCTTCCTGCTCGATGCTACTCCAGATATTAGAATTCAGTTCGAATGCACCCATCAAAGACTTCTTAATCACACTAACCTTGCTCTTTATCCTGAGAGCCAATCGAGAAAAATAATAGAAAATGAAGGTTTTGCTCTCGCCTCAGAAGGCATGGAATTTTATCTTTGATAATATTCCTAATTCATTTTCAGATATTTCTCTAATACAGATGAAGGTAAAGCCCCTTCTCTTATAATTTTTGGCTTCCTTGAGGAAAGATCAACTACAGTTGAGGGTTTGTCACCTGGAGTGGGTCCTCCGTCAACTATAAGCTCTACTTTTCCTTTAAAAATTTTAATCACTTCTTTAGGGTCTGAGATTTCTTCTTTTCCTGAAAGATTGGCGCTGGTGGCAGTCAAAGGAAAACCTGCTCTCTTTATTAGGTGCCGAAGCCAGAGAGAAGCTGGCACTCTTAGGCCTACTGTGTTTCCAGCACTCAGCAGCTCTCGTGGAAGAAAAGGAGAAGCTTTGAGGATTAAGGTTAAAGGGCCCGGCCAAAATTTAGAGGCCAATTGCCTGAAAAGCGGGTGAATTTCTAAGGCCAAGCTTTCTGCCATTCTCATCTCAGCCACGATTAAAGCCAAAGGTTTGGAAAGCTCTCTTTTCTTTAAGGCATAGATTTTCAACACAGCCTCTTTTAAATAGCATTTTGCCCCCAAGCCATAGAAGGTATCGGTAGGAAAGACTATAACTCCTCCTCTTTTTAAGACAGCTATAATATTCTTAATCTTTCTTTCTTCAATTTTTTTGAGATCAACCTGAATAAGTTGGGATTCTGCGGCCATTTTTCTTTAATTATATTAAATATAGGGAGAAAAACATGCAAGTTATTAATAGCCTCTATTGAGGCGGGATTTCTTCAAAACTTTAGAGAAATCAATTTATTTTAATTATTTCACCAGCTCGGCTGGAAATTTAATTTTCGTCCCAGCAAATAGACGAGATATAGGGCATTTAGATTTTGCTGATTGAGCTGGTTTCTTAAATTTATCTTAACTCATCTCCATAAAGATCATGCTGGTGACATGACCAAATTTAAAAAAGCTGTACTTTACGTTCAAAAAGAAGAGTTAGATTATGCTGAGAATCCTCATCCTACTCAAACAGGATGGTTCGCTCTTCCCCCCAAAGAGGCAAAATTGAAAATTGTTGATGGAGACGAAGTTGTCGCTCCCGGGATTAAAATCCTAAAGACTCCTGGTCACACTCCAGGAACACAAAGTGTTATGGTAGAAACATCTAAAGGAAAAGTCTGCCTCAGCGGCCTTTGTACTATAGAAGAAAATTTCTATCCACCAGACTCATTGAAAAAATTAGGTGTAAAGGCTATAGCTCCAGGAATTCACATCAACGCCCTCCAGGCCTATGATTCCATTCAGCGGCTGCAGCAATTAGCTGATATAGTCATAGCTCTCCATGATATTAAATATTTTGAGAGAGTTTCTGTACCTTAATCTCTTTATAAAAAGAATAAAGTAAAAATGAAAAAGTCAAAAAAAGAAATCTTAATCAGAGCAGACATCAACAGAAACCGCCTTTATACAACTTTGAAGGGAACTCTGACTAAAGAAGATATAGCCACTTTACCCAATGACCTAAGAAAAGAAGCCAAGAAATTAAAGCCTGGCTATACAGCCATATCAAATGTAAAAGAATACAATCCATCTGGAGAAGGGATCAATGAAATCTTAAATAAAACTATGAAAGCAGCAGTAGAAACTGGGGTGGGAAAAGTTATCAGAGTTGTCTCCGGTGAAGAAGGAATGGTTCTTGAGAATATTTCCAAATCAGAGCACGGCTATTCAGCTATAATATGCAAATCCATTTCTGAGGCAGAAAGGGAAGCCAAAAAAATAGAAAATCCCAGGGAAAATCTATAAGTATTCCATCTTATTCAAAAGTACTCTACTCTGTCATTTATTTGCTTTCTGCTTGACTCCAGGCCTTAGCTGTTTTATAAACATTTATTAAAATGTGGACAATTGACCCATTTAGACCACAGCTTCTTTTCTGAGGGTGTCCAATAAACAACCATTTAAATTGGCACAGATTTTGCTGTATATTAAAAGAAAGGAGTAAAAAATGAAAAAAGCATTAATGATTTCTTTAATTATTCCAATTATTGTCTTTATTCTCCCTATTGTGGCCAAAGCCGATACAATCTCTTTTAAAGTAGGCTACTTTATTCCCCGGGCTGAGAGTGATTTATGGCAGATTGAATTTGAAAACATGGATTTTCAAAAAAGTGATTTTATGGGGACAAACTTCGGCTTTACTTATGACTATTTCCTAACTCGCGAGCTAAGCATTGCTCTGAGCATTGATGGCTATACCAGAAAAAAAGTCGGCCTTTATGAGGGTTACGTCAAAGAAGCTGTTGAAGGCCAGGATTATGCCTTTGACTACGGCGAAGGCTTTGGCATAAGCCACGTTTTCGATGTATCTATAACTCCTATTCAGGTCTCTCTCAAAATTGCTCCTTTAGGCCGAAAAGGCAAATTCATTCCTTATGTGGGAGGTGGGGTTGGTATTTACCTCTGGAATGTTAGACTTCAGGGAGATATGATTGACTTTTCTGACCCAGTAGAATTCTATGATACCTCACTGGATGAATACGTTATCGGTTATCCTACTTATGCCACTGATGCCCGGGAAGAAAATAAACTTAAAATAGGTTACCATGCTCTGGGAGGAGTGATGTTCCCCATTGCTAATAGGATTAGCATCGAAGGCGAATTTAAATACAATTTTCTCAAAGGGAATTTCACTGAGTCTTTTAAAGGCTTTGAACCTTTTGACCTGAGTGGCTATCAGATTTCTATTGGCCTAAATTACTGGTTTTAAAAGCTAGCGCCTCTCTTCTTTTGCTCAGTTCTTTACCTTTATTTTTTATTTTAGATAATTTAGAACATATCATAAGAAATTATCTCTTCTAATGGTTTGCGTCTTCGGGCGGGAGGCTCTTCAGCCGGGTAGCCTAAGGGAGTTAAAGCTAAAACTTTAACCTCTTCGGGAACACTTAAGATTCTTTTTACCTTTTCTTCTTCAAAAGCGCCTATCCAACATGTTCCTAATCCTTCTTCTGCCGCCTGCAAAATTAGGTGTTCTAAAGCAATAGCCACATCAACCGGCCAAGATTTCATATAGCGTCCCATGCGGGGATAACAATTATCGGGATAACCACAGGCAACTATAGTTATCGGGGCTTCAGCCATAAAATATTGTCTTCTAGAGGCCTCTGCTAATTTTTGTCTAATAACCTGATTTTTGACCACAATAAATTTCCAGGGTTGAAGATTGTTACCTGATGGAGCCAGCCGCGCAGCTTCTAGAACACGCTCTAATACCTGGTGGGGGATGGGATCCGGTTTATACTTTCTGATGCTTCGTCTTTTGCTTATAACTTCCAAAACAGTCATTTTACCTCCATCTTATCTTGAAATTCAGGGAATTTGTATTTTTTAATTAAAAATAAATATTTCTCAGCCTCAGTCTTCTTATTCCTTTTCAAAAAGCCCCCTACTAAAATGCGAGCTTTTCTAACTATCTCCTGCCTGACTAATCTCTCCTGTTCAGGAGATAAACCTAACCTGAGCATCTTTTCCAGTGCTTCAATTCTGAATCTATCCATTCCCCAATATTTTCGGGAAAGCTGGTTTGGATGTCCACCTCGTTTGATAATAAGAGGCTTTGATATTAAATAAACGGGGAATTTTTGAGCCAAGCGGAGACCGAAATCATAATCCTCACAAGCAGGTAAACTTTCATCAAACATTCCAATTATATCAAAAACTTCTCTGCGGAAAAGAGCTGAAGAAAGACTAATCAAGCAAAGAGGAAGAACTTTATCAAAAATCCAGCCAGAGTATTTCTTATGTTTTTTCTTTGGATTAGCCCAAACTCCCTTTTTTATCCAGATCTCCTCTGTATAGCATACCTTTGCTTCTGGAAAAGCTTTCATAAAGCTCATCTGAACTCCAATTTTATCTTTAAGCCAGAGATCATCTGAATCAAGGAAAGCAATAAAATCTCCCCTAGCTAACTCAAGGCCATGATTGCGGGCACGACTGACCCCACTATGTTCCTGAAAATAATATTTCACCTGTTTTGGCCACGAAGCCAACAGTCTGCCTGTTTTATCAGTAGAACCATCATCGATAATCAGGATTTCGAATTCATGCTGCTGAGATGGCTTTTGGAAATAAGTCTGGTCCAAAACGGATTGAACAGCCTCAGCTAAATACGAGGCTCTATTATAAGTAGGGATAACAATACTGACCATTAATAAATTCCTTGATTAAGGAATTCTGGAAATTTTAACTTCCTCCTCTTTATCAAGAGGAATGGTTACTTTCCCCCAAACAGTTTGAACTTCCATCTCACCTTGAAAATGACAGATAGCTTCAGACTGGTACAAAATATCATAAACCTCTTTCCCAACTTCAAAAAAATTAAGGAGTAAGGGAAGATTGAATGTCCGGCTTTGGTGATTCTTAATATTCTTATCTCCTTTTATCTCACCTTGGCCAATAGGTTTTGCCTGCAATTGAAGCTTGTAAGCAATTTTATCGACCATGAGCTCAAAACCATTATTATTGGTTAATTTAACATCAACCTCTAAATCAGCTCCCCCAATGGTCATATTATTTATTTTAAGTTTCAGGATAGCTATATTTGGGGGTTTAAATAGAGGAAATTCGCCTGAAAAGGCAAACGGAAGCTTACCTTTCTCCTTTCTTCTATCGGAAAAATTCATAATTCCAGTTAAATAACAAGATGCTTTGTCCTGATTTTCAAGATTCTTAACTACCTGGAAAAGATGAACATAAGTAATCTTTATGGGAAAAGATATAAAAGTATCCTTCAAAGCATCAATTTTTATTTTATTTTCTTCTAAACCAGTTTTAATTTGAATGTAGTCTGTCTGGTTGACAACAAAGCGGTATTCATATCCTGAAAGATAATAATCTTTAGAAGAAGAGTTTACTATTTTGACATAAAAAACGAGCGAAAGGCCTTGAAGAGATAAATCCTGAATTTGACTTTCTGAAAGAGAAATGGCCAGATCCTTCTCCACCGAAGCCGTTCCGATTAAAACTGTATGCATCACCAGGAGCATGATAAAAAATCCATATTTTAGTTTCATTTTCCTTTACTTTTCTCTAAGGCTTTAAGAATACACTATTGGCCTTAACAGAACAAGTTTAAATAAAAAGGCTAGCCTCTCCAAGACCTAGAGGCCGCTATCCTCAGCGAAGCCTCTGTTTAAGATCTCCATATCTTCAAAAAAGATTTTTTTAATATGAAAAAAACGTTTGAAGTAAATGCTTCTATCTTTTTATAATAATAGCAACAAAAGACTATGTATAAAAAATTCTAAACTTTAAGAGGAGGATTAAATGAAAAAAACTTTTTCTCTCGCTGTCATTATTTTTTCTTTCATCTTCTTAGGCTTACTGATTACATCTTGCCAACAGAAAGAAAAAGTGGTGGAAAAACAGATGATCAAAATCTCGGATAAAGAGCTCCAGCAGAAAGATGTGGCTGTCTATAAAACCAGAGAAATAAGAGGCAAGAAAAGAACTCATCTTTCCTTAGATTTCTCCTACATAGCTAAACCAGCCTCTCTTCAAGAATTCACCCAATATTTCCATTTTCCCCCTATTCGCCAGTACTGGACAGGAACCTGTTGGTGTTTTGCCACCACCTCTTTTCTTGAATCAGAGATGAAGCGTTTGGGTAAACCGGCTGTTAAACTATCAGAAATGTATACCGTTTATTGGGAGTATGTAGAGAAAGCTCGACGTTTTATCAAAGAAAAAGGGAAATCATTTCTAGGCCAGGGTTCAGAACATAATGCTGTCCTGGCCAGGATGAAAAAATATGGAGCAATCAGGGCTTCTGATTACAGCGGCCTTCTTCCCGGCCAGAAAGAACATGATCACAGCCAGCTTTTCAAAGAAATAAAAAAGTACCTTGATTTTTGTCAAAAGAACCAATATTGGGATGAAAACAAAGCAGTTTCTTATGTAAAGAGCATTCTTAATAAATATTTAGGCAAGCCCCCAGAAAAAATTGAAGTCAACGGCCAAAAAATGACACCAAAGGAATATCTGGACAATGTTCTCCAGCTTCCTTTGGATGATTATGTCTGTTTTATGAGCCTTAAATCTCTTCCTTTTTGGACAAAAGGCGAATATAAAGTTCCCGATAACTGGTGGCACAGCCAGGATTATTACAACATTCCCCTCGATGAATTTTATAAAGCTATTGTCAAATCTCTAAAGAATGGTTACACAGTAGCTTTAGGAGGGGACGTCTCCGAACCAGGCATAAATGGAGAAGAAGATATAGCTATTATTCCAACTTACGACATTCCAGGGAAACTAATTGACCAGGACAGCCGTGAGTATAGATTCTACAACCGTTCCACTTTCGACGATCATGCCATTCATGCTGTCGGCTCTAAGGAGAGTCCAACTCACACCTGGTTTTTGATTAAGGATTCTGGCAGCGGCGCTCAAAGAGGCAAATTTAAGGGCTATTATTTTTACCGCGATGATTATGTGAAGCTTAAAATGCTGACATTCATGGTCCATAAAGATGCTGTAGCTGACCTGCTGGCTAAATTCAGCAAAAAGCAAGCCACCGAGGAGAAAAAATGAAATATAAAACCCTTTTAATTTCTTTCTTTCTTTTTCTTTCTTTTTTCCTGCTTTTACCTGCCTGGGCAGCAGAATCACAAAAATCAGCTTCATCTAAATGGAAAATTGAAGACGTCATTAATCAAGAATCAGCCCGAAGCTTTACCATCTCCCCAGATGGCCACTGGGTTCTCTGGGTAAAATCAATACCAAATCATAATAAAGACCGGAGAGTAAGTCATATCTTCCTTTCAAGTCTTGGCACCGAAGAATTGACCATTCAGCTTACCCGTGGGCAAGAAAGTGAGTTTAGTCCAAAATGGTCTCCATCCGGCCAATTGATTAGTTTTCTCTCGGCCAGAAAGGGAAAAGAAGAAAAAAAAGAAATCTCAGGGGCTCAAATCTGGCTCATGAATAGAGAAGGAGGTGAGCCTTGGCCGGTAACTCAACTTCAATTTGGCGTTAGAAGCTATGATTGGCTGGATGATGATCATCTCCTTATTCTGGCGAGGGAAAAAAGGTATCTTCGAGAAGAAGAAAAGAAAAAAAGAAAAGATACATCCTTTGTGGCCGAAGACCAAGAGCATATGATTCCTTATCGGCTTTTCATTCTGAGCCTCAAAGATAAAAAATTAAAAAGACTAACAAACAACAAAGATCAAATAACAAATTTTGCTCTTTCTCATGACAAAAATTGGATATTAACCAGGAATAACCAGAGCCTGCGCTTCAGGGTAGATCAGAAAATAAAACCCAAGTATTTTTTAATCAACGTTAAACAAAAATCAAAGACAGAACTCTTTCCCGATCCGAAATTCAAGCCAAACATGATAGCCTGGGCTCTGGACGATAAAGGATTTTATTTCTCTGTAACTCGAACAAGTGACTATGTCCATGGCGGCCCAGGAGCAGATTTTCTCTATTATTTTGATCTGGAGACAAAAAAATATAAAGAAGTACCCCTGGACTGGGAATGGGGAATTTTTCATCTTGGTTTCCAGGTGAGAAAAGATGGTTTTGTAGCTTCTCTGGCTAACGGAGCCAGGCCTAAATGGCGGCGATACTACCAAAAAGGCAATACTTTCACTTACCAGGAGCTAGAAGGAAAACATTATCCCCACATTTATGGCCTAGTGCTTCAGGAAAAAGGTGAGGTAGCTGTCTATAATTACAGCAATGCTTCCTTACCCGCCCAGTGGTATTCAGGCTATTTAAAAGGAAATTCTTTGGAGGGCTCCAAACAAATCACAAATCTCAATTCTTATCTTAAAAATAAAATTATGGCTAAGACAGAAGTTATTAAATGGAAAGGAGCTTTAAATGAGGATATAGAAGGCATCCTTTATTATCCTCATAATTATCATCCAGGAAAACGTTATCCTCTTATCCTGATGATCCATGGTGGCCCCACAGGAGTGGATATGGACGCCTTCCGAGAATCATGGGCTGCTTACCCCAACATTATGGCTCAGAAAGGAGCTTTTATCCTCAGGGCCAATTATCACGGCTCAGGCGGTTATGGACAAAAATTCGCAGAATCGATTAAAGGACATTATTATGAATATGAAATCCCTGATTTACTTAATGGAATTGATTACCTGATCAAAAAAGGGATGGTTGATCCTGATCGCTTAGGAACCATGGGCTGGTCAAACGGAGGCATTTTAACTGTAGGCCTTTCAGTCTGGACTAACCGTTTCAAAGTAGCCGGGGTGGGGGCAGCTGACGCTAACTGGATCAGCGATTACGGTAACTGTGCTTTTGGAGTCAGCTTTGATAATTATTATTTCAAAGGCCCATTTTGGGAAGAGTTGGATCACTATATTCAGAAATCCCCTATTTTCCATCTTAAAGAAATGAAAGTTCCGACGATTATTTTCCACGGCACCGAAGATACCAATGTCCCTTACGGGCAGGGATGGGAATATTACCGAGCTCTGCAGCAATTGGGAAAAGCCCCGGTCAGATTCATTATTTTTCCTGGTCAGCCTCATAGTCTAGGCAAGCTCAGCCATCAGCAGCGAAAAATGAAAGAAGAAATTGATTGGTTTGATAAGTATTTCTTCAAGACAGAAGAGGCCAAAAATGAAGCTTTTATGAAAAGTTCTCCTCTCGACTTTGCTTTCAAAAAGGAAAAATTGGCCAAGGTTGGACGCTTTTACGGTCAGAAGTTCAAAGGCTATCTTATCCCTGAAACCGTTTCTTTAGGCAAACTGGAAGTAGGCCGCTTTGAGATTACCAGGGCTCAGTGGGCCTCATTTGATAAAAACTATAAATATGATCCTCAAACCGCTAATTTTCCTGTAAGCAGTATTACTTTCGCTCAAGCAGAAGAATATGTAAAATGGCTAAGCCAGGTAACCGGCAAAGAGTTTCGTCTGCCAACGATGGAAGAGGCAGAAAATCTGGTTAAAAAGGCAGGAAAGAAAGAAAACACTCTTGATTATTGGGCAGGCTACAACCTTAATCCTGACGATGCTCAACTTCTTCTGAAAAAGGTTAAGGAATTAAAAGGCTTCGCTCCCCTCCTCCTTCCAGTGGACAGCTTCCAGGGAGCAGGGAAAGAAATGATTTTTGGCCTGGGAGGAAATGTGGCTGAATGGGCAGTCGATAAAAAGGGCCAGGGTAAAATAATTGGCCCTTCTGCTCTTACTCCTAAGGATCCTTACGGGACATATGCTTCGCCTCCCCTTGAATACGTTGGCCTCCGGGTAGTAATGACCAAAAAATAGCTTGAAGTTTAAAATGAAGAAAAGATTAAGGTAAGATAATGATTAATCTATGACTTGCGATTAAAGAAGATGAACTTTAAGATGAAGAAAAAAATGTCATAATGAAAATAAGCGAGGCTGAATTCAGGGATAAAGAGCTTTTCGTCCGCCTTTTTGGCCAAGATGTTTATGCTGTCGGCGGCTTTGTTCGCGATCTTCTTCGAGGTAATCCTTCTGAGGATGTCGATATTTTAATCAGCCATCACCATCTTCAGGATGTTATAAAAAAATTAAAGCCTTGGGGAAAAGTAGATTTAGTTGGTAAAAGCTTTGGAGTCATTAAATTTACCCTCAAAGGCAAAACTTATGATATTGCCTTGCCTCGGCAAGATAAAGCTAAAGAAGCTAAAATAAAAACTCATAAAGATATTTTTGTCTCAGCCGATCCCTATCTTCCCCTTGAAAAAGATCTGGCGAGGCGTGATTTTCGCTGCAACAGCCTGGCCTTAAGATTAGCCGATAACACTCTTTTTGATCCGTTCCAGGGCTTAAAAGATATCAAGGCTAAAATTATAAGATTAACCAATCCCCAATCTTTCCCTGAAGACCCCCTACGAGTGGTGAGGGCAGCCCGTTTTGCTTCTGTGTTAGAGTTTACCCTGGATAAACAAATATACGAAGTCTCCAAAGATATTGATTTAGGCGGCTTGACGGTTGAAAGGATTAATGAAGAGTTATTTAAAATCCTCCTCCTGTCCCCTTTCCCTTCTTTGGGGCTGGAAGAACTATTCAAGCTAGGGGCACTCCGCCAGCTCTTTCCTGAACTTTACCGGCTGACCCTAACTATCCAAGATTCAATTTTTCATCCAGAAAAAGACACTTTTGGCCACCATACTGTTTGGCCTCATACTAAATTAACCGTTGATCAAGCCAAAAGGTTGTGTCAATATTTTAAATTCCCGGAGCCAAAATGCTTAGCTTTGCTATTGGCTGCTCTTTACCATGATATCGGCAAACCTGATACAGCTCAATGGGAATTCAAAAAAGGAAGAATGGTCATCACCAACAACGGCCATGATATTTTGAGCGAGAAAATGACCAAGAAAATTTTCAGTCGTTTTAAAATTTTCTCTTGGAATGGTTTCAATTTGAGGCAGATAGTACCAGCCCTTATCCGCTGCCATCACCGTCTGGCTGAGCTGTGGCAGAATCGAGAAGTTGTTACCAAGAAGGCCTTTAACCGCCTGGCTGCCGATGTGTATGGGGAAATCGAGCTTCTTGTCTGTCTTGACGCAGCTGACAGAGCTGGCCGAAAGGCCAGACCGCTCCAGAGAATAGACAAAGAAGGTAGATGGCTTCTTCGAAAATTTGAGGAACTTAATGTTTCTAAAGAAACTATTAAACCTCTTATTATGGGCAGAGACCTGATTAAAATTGGAGTAGCTCCCAGTCCCAGGATGGGCAATATTCTCAAAAAACTCTACCAGGCTCAACTGGATAATGAGTTCGAAACTAAAGAACAAGGTTTAAAATTAGCCGAAAAGATTATCAAGGATAACCAACTATGAAAATACTGGTTGCCGGTGGAGCAGGCTATATCGGATCTCATACAGTTAAGGAACTCCTGAGCGAGGGATTTGAGGTTATTATCTTCGATAATTTCTCAGCTGGGAAAGAAGAACTGATTGTTGGCGGTCAGGTTATAAGAGGTGACTTAAGAGACAGAGAATCTTTAGAAAAATTATTCAAATCAGAGGATATTGGTGCTGTTCTCCATTTTGCTTCCCTTATCCAAGTCGGAGAATCATATCTTAATCCCCAAAAATATTATAGCCATAATTTGCACAGCAGCCTTAATCTACTGGCGGCTATGTTGGCTAAAGACATTAAAAAGTTTATTTTCTCTTCAAGCGCAGCTGTTTATGGAATTCCCCAACAAATTCCAATCTCAGAGAATCACCCTCTTCAACCTTCCAATCCCTATGGCCAAACTAAATTCTTCGTGGAAACCATCCTCCAGGACTATCATCGAGCTTACGGGCTTCAATTTGTTTCTCTTCGCTACTTCAACGCAGCCGGAGCTGATCCCCAAGGTCAATTAGGAGAAATGCATCAACCTGAAACTCATCTCATTCCTAACATACTTCTTTATTTATTGGGAAGAAAAAAAACATTTGAACTTTATGGAACAGATTTTCCAACGCCTGATGGCACAGCTATCCGTGATTATATCCATGTTACTGATTTGGCCAGAGCTCACGTCATGGCTCTAAAAATGATTCTTAAATCAACTTCCACGGCAGAATTTATAAACCTGGGAGCTAACAAGGGCTACTCTGTTCTGGAAATTATAAAAAAAACAGAAGAAGTGACCGGTGAAAATATCAACTATACAGAAAAACCAAGACGGAAGGGAGACGTTCCTGTATTATTAGCTTCTAAAGAAAAGGCGGAGAATCTTTTAGGTTGGAAGCTTAAATATTCTTCAATAGAAACTATAATTGAAACAGCCTGGGCCTGGCATAGGAAAACTGTAAACTGTAAAGAGTAAGAAGTAAGGAATAATCATGTGGAGGATCCGCTGTCTTCGGCGAAACGTACACACCATAACCTGAAATTTGTTCTTTATTTAAGGCCAGCTGTTTACAACGAACTGCCTGAAACAAAGCAGAAAACATAAATTGATCAGCCAATTGAGAGTAAGGAGTTCTAAATTTTACTTTTTAGGCTTTGTCGTTTAACACTTAAAGTTCAGCTAGCAAATAGCCCACTGAATATAGCGGGCTCTACATTAGGTAACCGCTTGCTCTTTACATTTCACTTTTCACTCCTCACTTTTTACTCTCTTATTGATTTGACTCACAGCCAACTAAATGTTATATATTTAAGCCTTTAGAGAAAATTGGGAAAAAATAAATATTTTAAATATTTCATCATATCCATCTGTTGGGTTCTTCTCATCTGGGGATGTTCTTCCCGGCCGAAAACTTTAAAGCCTATTAAAAATCCGCCACCACCAGAAACAAAATCCACTACCGAAATCAGCCAAGAAGAAGCTACGCCCCTGCCTGAAGAAAACTCCCCTGTCATTGAAACTTTCCCAGAAAAAACAGCAGAGCAATCTGAGGAAAATCCTTCTTCGCTGCTCGAAGAAGCTCTTGATACTTATCAGGATGCCTTGCGAGCTTGGGAAAAAGGTGATTTTGAGACGGCCCTGGCTGCCCTTGATGAAGCTTACAGCCTTATTCTCAGGCTGAATATTTCCCCAAATTCACCTCTTATCCAGGAAAAAAATGATCTGCGTCTTCTTATCGCTCAGAGAATTCAAGAAATTTATGCTTCTCGTCTTATTACTGTCGGCGATAATAATCAGACGATTCCTTTAGAAGAAAATAAATTTGTAAACGCTGAAATAAAAAACTTTCAGACTAAAGAAAGAAAATATTTCGAAGAAGGCTACCGGCGTTCTGGCTATTACCGAGAGATGATAGTCGAAGAATTGAAAAAATCTGGACTCCCAGAACAACTTTCTTGGATTCCGCTTATAGAAAGCTGGTTTAAAGTTAGAGCTTTATCTCGAGCCAGAGCTTTAGGACTCTGGCAATTTATCTCATCAACCGGTTATCGTTTTGGTCTAAAAAGAGACCGCTGGATCGACGAAAGGATGGATCCTTTAAAATCCACCAGAGCGGCCATCCAATATTTGAAAGAACTCCATTCCTTTTTTGGTGATTGGACCACGGCTATTGCAGCCTATAATTGCGGAGAATTTAAAGTTCAAAACACAATTCGCAACCAGCGTCTTAAATATCTTGATAACTTCTGGGATCTTTATGTTATGCTTCCTTTAGAAACAGCTCGTTTTGTTCCTCGTTTTATCGCTGCTCTCCTGATTATCAATAATCCTGAAAAATACGGATTTAATCTTCCCCAGCCTTATCCGCCTCTAAAATATGAGACAGTAACCATTAATAGACCAGTTAAGCTTTCTTCGCTTTCTAAATCAATGGGATTAAATCCCGAGGAGCTGGCCCTCCTTAATCCAGAACTCCGTTACGACGCTACTCCCGATTACGAATACACTCTTAAAGTCCCTATAGGCTATTCTCAGCAGGCTATGGCCGCGATTGATTCTATTCTCCGCTGGATCCCTCCTGAAGCATCTTATGTTATTCATTATGTAAGAAGAGGAGAAACACTTTCGGGCATTGCCAAGCACTATAGAACCTCTGTCTCAGCCATCGCCCGTTTAAATCACCTCCGCCGGCTTCATTTGATTAGAGTTGGACAAAGATTGAAGATCCCTGCACGAGGAAAATATTACCCTTCTCGGCCTGCACCTAAATTAATTGCAGATGGTGAAAAACTCATTTATATCGTTAGAAGAGGCGATTCCCTTTATCTGATAGCCAATACTTTTAATACCACTGTTCAGGCCATTAAAAAGGAAAATCACTTAAAAAGCAATCTCCTGCGGGTAGGCCAAAAGCTTATTATTCGCTCAGGCAAACCGAAAGGGGCTACCCTCTATACTGTTAAAAGAGGTGATACCCCCTTCGAGATTGCAAATAAATTTGGAATGAGCCTTAGCTATTTACTAAGCCTTAACGGCTTGAGCCCCAGGTCAAAAATTTACCCAGGCCAGAAACTCTGGGTGATTCCTAAATAATGGGAAAAACTTCCCTTTTTTCCTCCCCTTTATATGAAATTGGCCTAGATGATCCACATTCGACAAAACTGAAAAGGATATTTTTGGCAATAAAGAAAGTGATTAGAAAATAGGTGTTGTTTCCCCGTTTTCTGCCAAAATTTATTATTTCTTAGCTTTGGCTTTTGTTTTCTCTTTTTTCTTTTCTTTTTTCTTAAATTCAGAACCAACCAGTTCAAACATGGCCATCTCTGCTCCATCACCAGAGCGGGGACCAAGCTTGACTATCCTGGTATAACCTCCTGGCCGCTCGCTAAAACGAGGGCCGATTTCTTCAAAAAGTTTTCTTACGGCCTCTTTTTTAAAAATAAACTTTAAAGCTAAGCGCCGGCTGTGAAGGGTATCCTTTTTGGCCAAGGTAATCATCTTTTCAGCCAAAGGCCGGGCAGCTTTTGCCTTAGCTAAGGTAGTCCTAATTCTTTCTTTTTCCAAAAGAGATGTAACCAGATTGCGCAGCAAAGCCCGCCGCTGAGCTGTTGGCCGTCTTAGCTTCTTACCTTTTACCCTATGCCTCATTCATTAGCTCCTTCTACTTTAACTTCTTCTTTTTCGCCTTTTATCTTTTCTAAAAGCTTTGGATGTAAATCTAAATTTAAACCTAACCCCAGTTCCTGGAGGGTTTCTTTAATTTCAGCTAGGGACTTGCGGCCAAAATTTTTGGTTTTTAATAGGTCATCTTCTGTTTTCTGGACTAGCTCGTATATTTTTTCAATACCAGCCGCCCGAAGACAGTTATTCGACCTAACCGAAAGCTCGAGATGATCTATAGTTTTAGAAAGGATATCTATTTGAGACAAATAAGGGATCTCTTTTTTAGTTACAGCTTCTTCTCTTTTCAGAGGTTCATCAATGACATTAAGAAAAATCACCAGATGATCTCTTAATATCTTAGCAGCTTGGGCAATAGCCTCTTGAGGCGAGATGGCTCCAGTTGTCCAGACTTCCATAGTTAGATTCTCATATTCAATTCTCTTACCAACTCTAGCCGGAGTGATGGTGTAGTTGACCTTGCGAATAGGAGAATGAGAAGAGTCAATGGGGATAAAATCTACACTTAGGTTCTCGTCGAAATTTTGATCGGCTGGTATATAACCTCTATTATTTTTAACTATCATTTCAATATCTAATTTGCCGTCTTTATCCAAAGAAGCAATATGAATATCCGGATTCAATATTTCAATATCAGAATCGTGGACAATATCAGCTGCTTTAGCTTCTGAGGGTCCTTCTTTTTTTAAAGTCATCGTCTTTGACTCTTTGCCTTTTAGCTTTAAAGGGATACTCTTTAAGTTTAAAATGATATCTGTTACATCTTCAACTACGCCCGGTATTGTAGAAAATTCATGAAGAACACCCTGAATTCGAACGTTAGTAATGGCTGCTCCGGTTACGGAAGAAAGTAAAATTCGGCGCAGAGCATTACCGACAGTAATCCCATAACCTCTTTCAAAAGGTTGGGCAGAAAATTTACCATATTTATCAGTTAAAGTTTCATAATCACATTCAAGGTATTTCGGCCTCTGAAATCCTGTTTCAGTCATAACGCCTCCTTTTTACTCATGTTACTAACTTCTATGTCTTCAGCAACAAAGATTAAACCTTTCTTTAATCCCAGTGGTCCTAAATTATTTTATTTTGAATATAACTCAACCACCAGGTGTTCCTCGACTGGGACAGTTATATCTTCTCTTGTAGGCAGAGCCAGAACCTTGATTTCCATTTTCTCTCTATCTATTTCTAACCAGCCGGGAACAGTTTTGTTTTTATTAAAATCAACAATAGCTTTTAGTTCTTCATTTTTGGCAGCTCTTTCTTTAAACGAAATTACATCGCCTTTGTTGACCAAAAATGAGGGGATATTAACTTTTCGCTGATTGACCAGAAAATGCCCATGACTAACTAATTGTCTAGCGTGGGCTCGAGAATGAGAAAAACCAGCTATATAAACAACATTATCAAGTCTTCTTTCCAAAGCTATCAGCAGGTTTTCACCGGTAATACCTCTTTTTCTCTCGGCTCTCTGGAAAAACAAACGAAACTGTCTCTCAGACATCCCGTAATATCTCTTGAGTTTTTGCTTTTCTCTTAATTGAAGTCCATAACCCAGAATTCTTCTTCTCATTCTCCCATGTTCACCGGGAGGATATGGCCTTCTCTCTATTGGGCATTTTTCAGTTAAACACTTATTCCCTTTTAAAAAGAGTTTAACTCTTTCTGCTCGACAAAGCCTACATACAGAGTCTCTAAATCTGGCCATTATTATCTCCTTAGTTATTCACCTCTATCTTTAAACCCTTCTTCTCTTGCGGACCCGACAGCCATTGTGAGGAATGGGCGTAATATCTCTGATTGATTTTATTTCTAAACCTTCAGCTTGTAAAGCTCGAATGGCCGATTCTCTGCCGGCCCCTGGGCCCTTTATTTTAACATCCACATATCTTACCCCAAACTCTTTAGCTTTAGCTGAGGCCTCTTTGGCCGCTAATTGGGCGGCAAAAGGAGTTCCTTTACGGGCTCCCTTAAATCCAGCTGTGCCAGCACTGGCCCAACAAACTGTATTTCCTTGCTGGTCGCTTATGGTTATTATGGTATTATTGAAGGTAGACTGAATATAAGCTACCCCAAAACCAATTTCTTTCTTTATTTTCTTTTTTTTAGTTTTTCTTTTGGGCCTTGGCATTTTTTTCTCCCTTTATTTTGATTTCAGTTTCTTTATGGAATGACCTCGAGGCCCTTTTCTACTACGTGCATTAGTCCTTGTCCTCTGCCCTCTAACTGGAAGCCTTCGCCTATGCCTCAAGCCTCGATAACAACCAATATCCATCAACCTTCTTATATGAAGGTTGATCTCTTTTCTGAGATCACCCTCTATTTTTTCTCTCTTTTCGATAATTTGCCTAATCTTGTTTATCTCATCTTCAGTCAAAGCTTTCACTTTTTTATCTTTATCAATTTTAGCCTCTTCCAGAATTTTATTAGCTTTGGAACGGCCAATCCCATAAATATAGGTCAAGCCGATCTCAATCCTCTTCTCAGGAGGAAGGGTAATTCCTGCAATTCTTGCCATTTTTGGCCTCGCTTAACCTTGTCTCTGTTTGTGCTTAGGATTAGTACATATTACCCTAAGCGTTCCTTTTCTTTTGATGATGCGACAGTTTCGGCAAATCTTTTTTACAGAAGCTCTGACTTTCATTTTCTCTTCCTTTATTTAAATCGATAAGTTATTCTTCCTTTAGTTAAATCATAAGGAGAAAGCTCGATTAAGACCCTATCCCCGGGCAGGATTCTGATGAAATGTTTTCTCATCCTGCCTGAAATATGGGCCAGAATTTTATGCTTGTTGGCCAGCTCTACCCGGAACATTGCATTAGGAAGGGTCTCGATTACTACACCTTCGGTTTCAATAACATCGCCTTTAGGCATGGTGACCCTCCCTCTTGTAAAGCTCAACCTTATCTTCATCTAAGGCACTTAATATCTCCAGCCCCTTTTCGCTTAAAGCTACAGTATGTTCAAAATGAGCTGATAAGCTTCTATCTCTGGTAACAGCTGTCCAGTTATCATTTAAAATTTCCACCTGCCAATCCCCGATAGATATCATCGGCTCTATAGCCAAGACCAAGCCTTTTCTGATTTTAGGTCCATGCCCAGGCTGACCAAAATTAGGGACTTGAGGTTCCTCATGAAGGTCCATTCCAATCCCATGACCGACGAAGGACCGGATGACTGAGAATCCTTGGGATTCAACATATGTTTGAACGGCATGAGAAATATCTGATATCCTATTCCCTTCTTTCATATATTCAATGCCTTTGTAAAAAGCCCTCTCGACGACAGCAATAAGCCGGCGGGCTTTTTCTGTAATTTTCCCAACAGGACAGGTGACAGCCGCATCTCCATAATACCCTTGGTAAATTACGCCAAAATCTAAACTGATTATATCGCCCTCCCGCAGCCTCCGCGAAGAAGGAATACCATGAACAATCTCTTCATTAATTGAAGTACAAAGAGAAGCCGGGTAACCCCGATATCCTTTAAAAGCGGGGAGAGCTCCCATCTCCTTGGCTCTTATTTCTGCATAGTGATCCAGATCTTTGGTCTGGACCTGAGGCTTAATCATTTCTTTTAGCTCTGAGAGAATTTTAGCTACAATTTGGTTGCTGGTTTTGATTGCCCGAATCTCTTCCTGACTTTTATAAACGATCATTTTACTGCCTCATTTTTTCTGAAAAGAGTTTCTTCTCTATCTAAAATAGCTTTTATTCTCTGGAATACTTGCTCTATTTCTCCTTGGCCATTTATTACTCTCAGAACTCCTTTTTGATAATAATAGTCTATTAATTTTTCAGTTTGAAGATGATAAACTCTTAATCTTTCTTTAATGATTTCTGGCTCATCATCATCTCGACGCCTAAGCTGACCATCACAAATATCACAAATACCCTCATGTTTAGGAGGATTAATTAAAAGATTGTAAATGGCCCCACAATTAGAACAAATACGGCGGGCACTTAAACGCTTAACGATCTCCTCCTCATCTATCTGAATATCAATCACTAATTCCCTGCGTCCTAGATCAATTTCCTCTAAGGCGTTGGCCTGATGTATATTGCGAGGAAATCCATCTAAAATGTAGCCAGAATGACAGTCAGGTTTTCCGATTCTCTCTTTTATCATGGCAATAACAAGATCATCCTTTACTAGTTTTCCTTGATTCATAAAAGCTTGGGCTTTTTTCCCTAAAGAAGTTCCTTTTTGGACAGCTTGCCTCAAAATATCTCCAGCTACTATTCGCGGCAAATGATATTCCTTTGCCATCAACTCACCTTGAGTACCTTTGCCGCAACCTGGAGGTCCAAGGAGAATAATTCTCATCTTCTTCTTCCCCTAATTCTACCTCTTCTCATAAAACCATCATAATGGCGCATAACCAGCTGAGCTTCAATCTGTTGGAGTGTATCCATAGCCACCCCAACTACAATTAGAATGGATGTCCCGCCAAAATAAAAATTGACATTTAAACCCTGGGTAATCCACTTAGGCAAATTGGTTTCTAAAAAACTACCAATAAAAGGCAGGGTGTGAACTTTAAAACCAGTGATCAAAAATTCAGGTAGAATGGCTATAGCGGCCAAATAAATGGCTCCAACCAAGGTAATTCGGGAGAGGACACCATCTATAAAATCTGAAGTATTTTTCCCTGGTCTAATACCTGGAATAAAGCCTCCATATTTTCTTAAATTATCAGCCACATCAGCTGGATTAAAAATGATAGAAACATAAAAATAAGTGAAGAAAATGATAGAAATAATATACAACAAATTATAAAGAGGCATGCCTAAGGAAAATTGTTGAGCGATACTCTGGAAGGCAGGAATTTTAATCAACTGAGCTACGGTTGAAGGTATAGTAATGACCGAAGCTGCAAAAATTATGGGGATTACCCCGCCAGTATTTACCCTTAAAGGAAGGTGAGTACTCTGACCACCATAGATTTTCCGGCCAACCACTCTTTTAGCATAGGAAACAGGTATTCGCCGTTGCCCTCGTTCAACAAAGACAATAACAGCTATTACAGCTAGCATTAAAGCTACCAAAAATATTAAGCGTAAAGGAGACATTTCTCCTGTTCGTAATCCTGATAACACACTGTTTATCCCTTGCGGCAATCCGACCACAATGCCAGCAAAAATGATCAGAGATATACCGTTGCCAATACCTCTATCTGAAATTTGCTCACCTAACCACATAATAAAAACTGTACCCGTAGTTAGAGTAAGAACGGTTAAAAATTTAAATCCCCAGCCTGGATTGGGCACTATCGGAGCTCCTCCTGGACTGGTCAATCTCTCCAAAAATAAACTGATTCCAAAGGCTTGAATGACACAAATTATAATAGTTCCATAACGAGTGTATTGAGTAATCTTTTTTCTTCCCAGTTCTCCTTCTTTAGATAATCTCTCTAAATAAGGCCAAACAACTTGCAGAAGCTGAAGGATAATAGAAGCACTGATATAAGGCATGATGCCCAAAGCAAAAATGGTCATCCGGGACATGTTCCTACCTGAGAAAAGATCAACAAAACCTAAAATTGTGCCTTTTTGAGACTCCCAGAACTCAGCCAAAGCTGTGGCACTTATGCCAGGATTAGGAATCTGAGCTCCTATACGATAAACGGCCAAAAGAGCTAAAGTAAAAATGATCCTCTTCCGTAAATCAGGAATACTAAAAATGTTACGTATGCTTTCCAGCATCAGACTCTTCCTATTATAATAGCTTTGCCTCCAGCTTCTTCGATCTTCTTTTGAGCAGAACGGGAAAATTTATGAGCATATATATTTTTGGGAGAGGAAATATTCCCCTTTCCCAATATTTTCACTTTTTCTTCAATTTTTTTAACCAAACCGGCTTTGATCATATCTTCAATTTTGACTTCTTTCTTTTCGATTTTATCTAATCTATTCAAATTGACTTCTCTATATTCCTTTTTAAAAATGTTGGTAAATCCTCTCTTAGGAAGACGCCGATGCAGGGGCATCTGGCCTCCCTCGAAGCCTCTTTTACTAGAATAGCCGCTAATTGATTTCTGCCCTTTTGTACCTCGCCCGGCTGTTTTACCTTTTCCTGAACCAGGCCCCCGGCCCACTCTTCTTTTCTTTTTGCGGGAATTCTGAGCTGGGTGAAGATCATTTAATTTCATTTCTTGTCCACTGCCTCCACTTTGACTAAATGTTGAACTTTATAAATCATGCCCCGGATCTCCGGGCAATCTTTATGAATCATTTCTGAATTTACCTTTCTCAAACCGAGTCCTTTAACTACTTCTCTTTGATAAGCAGGATGGCCTATAAGACTTCTCACTAATTTTACCTTAATTAGATTAGAGGCAGATTTGTGGCTTTTACCAGTTTTCCCTATTTCTTTTTTAGTCATTTCTAGCTCTTTTTTCTTTATTGCCATATCGATTCTTTAGGCTTTCCTCTTTTTTTAGAGACCAATTCTGGACTCTTTATATTTCTCAAAGCATTCATAGTCGCATGAGCTACGCTTATGGGGTTATTACTTCTTACAGATTTAGTTAGTATATCTTTAATGCCGGCTAATTCCATAATTACTCTGACCGCCCCGCCAGCAATAACACCAGTTCCCTTAGATGCTGGCCGCAGTATAACCACCCCACCTCCAGCTTCACCTTTAACCGCATGAGGAATAGATGTTTCAGCCAAAGGCACCTCAATCAAATTTTTTTTGGCATCCTGAACAGCTTTGGCTATGGCCACCGGTACCTCTCTGGCTTTGCCTTTGCCAACTCCGACCAAACCATTTCCATCTCCAGCGGCCACTAAAGCTGAAAAACTTAAATTTTTGCCTCCTTTAACAACTTTGGTCACTCTCCTTATAGAAATAACCTGATCTTTTAATTCAATTTCTTGTTCTTCGACTTCTTTGTTTTCATCTTCAACCACTTGATCTCCTCCTTTAACTTTTCCTCCAGACTAAAATTTAAGTCCTCCCTTCCTCATAGCTTCTGCCAAAGCTTTAACTCGGCCATGATAAGGGTACGCTCCTCTATCAAAGACAATCCTGCTAATCTTTTTCTGCTGTAGTTTTTTGGCCATTATGTCTCCCAAAATTCTAGAGGCCTCTATGTTTTTATAATTTTTTTGCTTTTCCTTGAATTCCTTTTCTAATGTAGAAGCTGAAACGATTACCTGGCTCTGTTCATCATCTATGGCTTGAGTATAAAGATAACGATTACTCTTAAAAATAAAGACTCTAGGGCATAAAGAAGTGCCTTTTACTTTCTTTCTTATTCTTTTTCTGATGCGCTCTCTAGATTTCTTCTTGAGCTCAACTTTATCTTTATACACCGCTTACCCCCGCTTTTCTTTCCTTTTTGATTAAGCGTTCACCTACATAGCGAATTCCCTTTTGTTTATAGGGGTCAGGCCGCCGAAATCTTCGTATCTCTTCGGCCACCTGTCCTACTCTCTGTTTATCAATACCTTTTACAGTAATCAGAGTAGGTTTTTCTAAGACAATTTCGATATCGTTTGGTATATTGTATATAACAGGTTTGGAATAACCCAAACTTAACTCGAGCTTATCTCTTTCTAATTTCGCTCGATAGCCAACCCCTACTATCTCCAGTTGTTTGGAGAATCCTGAAGAAACACCGATAACAGCATTATATACCAGGCTCCGATTTAATCCATGAAAACAGCGCTGTTTTTTAGAATCATCTGACCTGGATAAAATCAGATTATTATTCTCAACCTTGGCCCGAATGCCAGGAAATAGAGGCGAAGTCAATTTCCCCTTTGGACCTTCGACTTCAATTTTATCAGCTAAGATATTAATTTTTACTCCTTGGGACAAAGGAATGGGTTGTTTTCCTACTCTTGACATATCTTCTGCTCCTCATTCATTAGTGTTACCAGATATAGCATAAAACTTCTCCCCCTACTCCTAATTCTTGGCATCTTTTCCCTGTAATTACTCCTTGAGAAGTGGAAATAATGGCTATCCCCAAGCCATCTAAAACTTGAGGAATATTATCACGGTCACAATAGATTCGACAGCCAGGCCGACTGACACGGCGCAATCCCGAGATAACGCTTTCGTTATTTTCGCTATACTTAAGCACCAGTATTAGCACTCCCTGTTTATTATCATCTATAACCTTAAAATTTTTTATATAACCTTCATCTTTTAAAATCTTAGCTATCTCAACTTTTATCCTGGAAGCAGGTAGACTGACATCTCTCTTTTTTACACGGACTGCATTTCTTATCCTGGTCAACATATCAGCAATAGGATCACTTAAGCTCATTTTCTCTGTCCTTTCTTAAAATTTACCAAGAAGATTTAACCACTCCAGGAATTTCTCCTTTAAGGGCTAACTCACGAAAGCAAAGACGGCACATATCAAACTTGCGATAGTAGCCGCGAGAACGTCCGCATATTCGGCATCGACTTTTTTTTCTAACCGGATATTTCGGCTCTCTCAAATATTTAGCCATACAAGACTTTCTAGCCACTTTTTCCTTCCTTTTAAAATTCACTAAAAGGCATGCCCAATTTTTTTAACAAGACATACGCCTCCTTATTATTCTTAGCTGAAGTAACAATCGAAATATTCATTCCCCTTGATTTTTCAACCTTGGTGTAATCTATCTCTGGAAAAACAAGCTGATCCTTTATGCCCAATGTGTAATTACCCTGACCATCAAAGCTGTGTGGAGAAACTCCCCGGAAATCTCTGACCCGAGGAAGAACTATATTGACTAATCGGTCAAAAAATTCATACATTCTCCTTCCCCGCAGGGTCACATAACAAGCAATTGGTTGCCCTTTACGTAATCTGAAAGAAGATATAGACTTTCTGGCCCTGCCCACGGCTGGCCACTGGCCGCTGATAAGACTTAATTCAGTTTTAGCTGTATCTAAGGCTTTAATATTCTGGGTGGCTTCCCCAACTCCGATATTAATAACTATTTTTTCCAGACGAGGCACAGCCATTTTATTTCTAATAGATAATTCCTTCTGCAGTTCTGGTATTATTTCTTTTCTGTATTTCTCTAAGAGACGACTCATTTTCTTAGCCTTATTTTTCCTTTTCTAAACTTGCCTCACATTTGGCACAAACTCTAATCTTTCTACCGTCTTCTAATCTTTTTTTCTTTACTCTGACTCCCTGACCACATTCAGGACAATACATCATCAAATTAGAGATATGGATAGGAGCTTCTTTCTCCATTATCCCTCCCTGAATATTTCTACTTTGATCCTGACGGACAAACTCCTTAACAAAATTTACTTTTTCAACGACTACCCTTCCCTCTTGGGGAAAAACTTTTAATATTTTGCCCATTTTACCCTTATCTTTTCCAGTTCTAACAATGACTGTATCATTCTTTTTAAATAACAATTTATTCATCAAAGAACCTCCGGAGCCAGAGAGACAATTTTCATGAATTTCTTTTCCCGTAATTCTCGGGCTACAGGACCAAAAACACGAGTGCCCACCGGTTCTCCACCTCTATCAATAATAACCGCCGCGTTATCATCAAAGCGGATGTAAGAACCATCTTGGCGGCGAACCTCCTTCTTGGTGCGGACAATAACAGCTCTGACAACTTTTCCCTTAGGTATTTTACTTTCAGGTTCAGCTTCTTTTACTGTAGCTGAGATAACATCGCCAACAGAAGCAGCTTTCCCCACTCCTCCTCCAAGAGGAGTGATGCACAGAATTCTTTTGGCACCTGAGTTATCAGCTACCTTGAGCATGGTCTCGGATTGAATCATTGGTTCTTATCCTTAACCTCCTTAACTGGTTCTCGATTAGAAAGTTCTAGGATTTCCAACACTCGCCATCTTTTTCTTCTGCTTAAAGGCCTCGTTTCCACTATTCTGACCACATCACCCACTTTACATTTCTCATATTCATCATGAGCTAAAAATTTCTTTCTCTTTTTTATAATTTTTTTATAAAGGGGGTGTCTAACTGGCCTCTCTACCAAAACTGTAACAGTCTTCTTCATTTTATCGCCGATAACTACGCCAATTTTAGTTGTCTTTCTTCCTTGAGTATCTTTCATTCTTTATCCTGACCTTTTTTTTCTCTTAAAATAGTCTTTATACGGGCTATATCTTTTTTTATATTTTTCAGTTTCATAGCATTTTCTAATTGTCCAATAGCATGCTGAAATTTAAGCTTAAACAGTTGATCTTTAAGTTCCTCTTCTTGACTCTGCAATTCTTCTTCTGATAATTCTCGTAGTTCCCTTGCTTTCATTTTAATTCCTTACTCTCTCTCGAAATAAATCTGGTTCTTATAGGGAGCTTATGAGCGGCTAAGCGCATAGCTTCCCTGGCTATGCTTTCAGAAACTCCTTCCATTTCATAAATAATGCGGCCTGGTTTAATAACATCAATCCAGAATTCGGGATCGCCTTTTCCTTTACCCATTCTGACTTCAGTTGGCTTTTTGCTGATAGGTTTCCAGGGAAAAACTCTAATCCAGAGTTTTCCTTTTCGCTTGGCATAACGGCTAATTGTAATGCGACCGGCTTCAATCTGGCGAGCAGTTAGCCAACATGGCTCTAAGGCCTGAAGCCCATACTCTCCGAAGGAAAGAGTACAACCACGGAAGGCTTTACCTTTCATCCTTCCCCTTTGTTGCTTTCTGTACTTGACTTTCTTAGGCATGAGCATGATTAGATCTCCTCAATTTCAGTTGATTGGGAAGTCATCTTCGCTTTTTCTACATCAGCTTTATAAATCCAAACTTTTATTCCTATTTGACCATAGGTAGTAAAGGCTTCAGTAAAACCATAGCCTATGTCTGCTCTTAATGTTTGAAGAGGCAATTGTCCCTTTAAATACCATTCTGAACGAGCAATCTCTACTCCTCCTAATCTACCCGAGCACATTACTTTTATGCCTTTGGCCCCCATTTTCAGGGCCATATCCACAGCTCTTCGCATGGCTCTACGGTAAGCTATCCTCTTTTCAAGTTGAATGGCTATACCTTCAGCCACCAGCATTGCATCCAGTTCTGGTTTGTCCACCTCTCTTATATCCACATAAACCTCTTTCTTGGCCAGTTGCTGAAGATAAGATTTTAGGCTTTCAATCTCTTTTCCGCCTCGGCCAATGACAATTCCCGGTCGAGCTGTATGAATAATAACCCTAATCTTAGGTCCCACTCGTTCCACATCAACTCTAGAAATGCCGGCATGGTAATATCTCTCTTTAATAACCTTCTTCATTTTTAAATCTTCATGAATGAGGCGGCTATATTCTGCACCTTTAGAAAACCAGCGGGAGCTCCATTGTTTATTAAATCCTAATCTAAATCCATGAGGATGAGTCTTCTGTCCCAATTTTTATCTCCCTTTTCTCTCTTCTAAAAAAATATGGACATGGCTTGTCCTTTTTAGAATGCGAGCAGCTCTTCCCATGGGAGCAGCTCTAAACCTCTTCATTTGTGGGCTCTGATTAACAAATATTTTAGAAATATATAAATTATCGACATCAACATTTGGGTCCTTCTGTTGGGCATTGGCAATAGCTGAGCGAAGTACTTTCTCTACAATCAGGCTGGCTTTCTTTTTTTTGGAAAAACGAAGAATAGTCAGAGCTTCACCCACGTATCTATCTCTAATCAAATCAGCTACTAAGCGGCATTTCTGGGGTGAAATTCTGACGTACTTGGCTGCTGCCCTAAACATATTGTCCTGTCCATTCATCTTATTTCTTCATCCTAATAGTTCTAGCTGTTTTTGAAGTATGCCCCTTAAATGTTCTTGTCGGTGAAAATTCTCCTAGTTTATGGCCAACCATATTCTCAGTTATAAAAACAGGAATAAACTTTTTGCCATTATGAACAGCTATGGTTAAGCCAACCATTTCCGGGATTATAGTTGAACGTCGAGACCAAGTTTTAATAACCTGCCTTTTCTCTTTCTGAGTCCTGACAGCCATAATCTTTTTCAACAATTTCTCATCAATAAAAGGACCTTTTTTGACAGATCTAGGCATGGTTTATTTGCTCCTTCTTCTAATAATAAACTGCTGGGTTCTTTTATTTCTTCTCGTTCTATAACCCTTAGTAGGTTTACCAGTGGGTGAAACAGGATTACGCCCACCTTTAGCTTTTCCTTCACCACCGCCGTGAGGATGATCAATAGGGTTCATAGCTGTTCCTCTAACGTGGGGACGTCTTCCTTTCCAGCGATTTCGACCAGCTTTACCGATAGAGATATTCTGGTGGTCGAGATTGCTAATCTGGCCAATTGTAGCCCGGCAATCTAAATGAATCTTTCTTATCTCAGAAGAAGGAAGGCGAATTTGAGCATAATTTCCCTCTTTGGCCAAGATTTGGGCTCCGGCTCCCGCAGCCTTAGCCAGTTGACCTCCTTTGCCTATCCTCAACTCAATGTTGTGAATAATAGTACCCAATGGGATGAAGCGCAGAGGCATAGTGTTGCCAGGCAGAATATCTACCTGTTTGGAGGAAGAGACAATTGTCTGGCCAACTTTTAGGTTTTGAGGGGTTAAAATATACCTTCTTTCTCCATCTCTGTATTTGACCAAAGATATAAAAGCAGAACGGTTAGGATCATATTCGATTGTTTCAACTACAGCTGGAACATCAACCTTATCTCTTTTAAAATCTATGATTCTATATAATCTTTTATGGCCACCGCCTCGATGACGAATAGAGACTCGACCCTTATTGTTTCTACCTCCAGACTTAGAAAGAGGCTCTAATAGTGGCTTATAAGGATGGGTTGTGGTTAATTCTTCAAAAGTGAAACCAGTCCTTTGTCTAAGGCCAGGAGTGGTTGGTTTAAAATTCTTTATACCCATTTATACCGCCTCAAAATATTCAATCATTTTTTCGCCTTCTTTAAGCTTGACATAAGCCTTCTTCCAGTTTTTTTTCCTGCCTGTATTACGGCCCACCCGTCTTGTTTTGCCTTTCAGCCGTTGGACTCGGACTCTTTCCACTTTGACCTTGAATAATTTTTCAACAGCTTTCTTAATTTCAATTTTATTAGCTTGAGGATGAACTTCAAAGCACACTTCTCTATTTTTATCCTTCAGCCAAGTGCTCTTCTCCGTAAGCAGCGGCCTTAGAATTATCTGATAAGGATCTCTCATGGTTGTAATTTCTCCATTAAGGAAACAAAAGCATTTTGAGAAAAAATAAGCCACTTATGATTCAATACATCATAAACATTAACCTGGTTGTAATCGACCGCTTTTACTTCAGGTATATTGCGAACTGACAAAAATAAATTTTTATTATGGTAGTCATCAATAATTAAAGCCGAGTCTAACTTAAATTTATCTAAAAATTTAAGACCTTCTTTGGTTTTAGGTTCTTTAAATTCCAGGGTTTTGATTATTAGCAATTGTTTTTCGCTATACTTCAAAGCCAGGGCAGATTTTAAAGCATTTTTTCTTACTTTTTTTGGCAAATTATAATAATAATCTCTTGGCTTTGGACCAAAAATTCGGCCGCCTTTTCTCCATAAAGGTGAGCGAATACTGCCGGCTCGAGCTCTACCTGTTCCCTTTTGTCTCCAGGGTTTGCGGCCGCCTCCTCTAACTTCTCCTCTGGTCTTAGTCGAAGCTGTTCCTCGTCTCCTGTTGGCTTGCCAGTTGACTACTGCCTCATAAAGTAAATGTTCTTTGATTGGATAGGAGAGCACCTCCGGAGGCACAGACATTTCCTCAATCTTCTGGCCGCTTTTATCCAAGACTTGTACTTTTCTCATTTTTTCTCTTTCCTTCTAGCTTGATGAGATTGAAAGTCAGCCTTCTTGATTAGAAGATAACCTCCCTGGGCACCAGGAACGGCTCCTTTTACTACCAATAAATTTTTTTCCTTGTCAGCTTCGATAACCACCAAACTTTTGACAGTTACTCTCTTCTGGCCCAATTGACCAGGAAGCTTTTTCCCCTTAATTACTTTGGAAGGAAAAGCAGAAGCTCCAATAGAACCGGGAGCTCTATGAAACATAGAACCATGCGAGGCCTTGCCTCCTTTAAATCCCCAGCGTTTCATAACTCCAGCAAATCCCTTTCCCTTACTGGTCCCTACTACATTTACTTTTTCTCCCACTCGGAAAATATCCACATAAAACTGGTCTCCTTCCTTAACTTCTCTTTTATCATCAAAGCGAAATTCTTTAAGTATTTTGGTGGGGATTGCCTTGGCTTTGCTTAAATGCCCTGACATCGGTTTGTTTACTCTCTTAGCTGGTTTTTCCTCAATAAACCCAAGTTGAAGGGCAGTATATCCATCCCTATCTCTTGTTTTCTTCTGAATAACTGTACAAGGTCCTGCCTTGATGACTGTTACTGGTATGGCATTACCATTTTTATCAAATGTCCGGGTCATACCTATTTTCTTCCCAATTAGACCTTCAATCATAGCTATTCGCCTCCGGCTCCAAAGGCTTGAATCTCAACATCAATACCAGCTGGCAAATCCAATTTTTGCAGCTCGTCAATCGTTTCATTATTATAATCGCTAATATCTATTAGCCTTTTGTGAATTCTCATTTCGAAATGTTCTCGAGACCTTTTGTCTACATGAGGAGAACGAAGGACACAAAATCTATGAATCCTAGTGGGCAGGGGTATAGGACCGGCTACTTTGGCTCCTGTCCTTTTCGCCTTGATAACGATATCTTTAACTGACTGGTCCAACAGTCGATGATCAAAAGATTGAAGTCTGATTCTTATTTTTTCCATTTTTTTCTCTTCCTCAGTTCTCCTCTTCTATTTTATCCTCGTATTTACTTTCTCATTTAATTTATTTCTCTAATCTTTTTCTTAGAGCAGCTGGCTTGTAACATCAAACCCTCCAACTGAATTTTCCTTCAACTTTTTACTTTTAACCTTTTCACTCCTTCCTTCTCTATCTTTACTCCATTATCTCCGTAACCGTACCTGCAC
>Ga0190349_1000034_pt1 | contig 52105 bp, 46 predicted proteins | sample 48721378_MG_FD_179798 | JGI IMG/M metagenome (GOLD analysis project Ga0190349, IMG submission 179798) | Hydrothermal vent microbial mat bacterial communities from Southern Trench, Guaymas Basin, Mexico - 4872-13-7-8_MG | ecosystem: Environmental > Aquatic > Marine > Hydrothermal vents >...
AATTGTCAAGGAGATTGTAGATGAGAAAAAAGTCTGTCTTAATAATAATATTATTTATATTAATTCCTCTCTTCATAAAGGCCAAGGAATCACAAATCATAAAACAAAAAGTCATTCAAGCTGTCCGCCTTAACCATGTCGTAACCATAGATGGGCGTCTTGATGAGCCAGTTTGGAACAGAGATGGCTACAGTGATTTTGTTCAATCTGACCCACATGATGGTGCCCAACCCACTGAAAGAACGATTGTCTGGGTGGCTTATGATGATCAAGCTCTTTATGTAGCTGCTCGTCTTTTAGACTCCAAGCCTGAACACATTATCAGCCGGCTCGGACGTCGGGACGATTTTGTCGATTCTGATTGGTTTATTTTTTCTGTTGATCCTTACTTTGATCACCGCACAGGCTTCCAGTTTGCTGTAAGTCCAGCTGGGTCCATTTGCGATTGGACCCTTTACAATGATGAATGGAAAGATGACACTTGGGATGGAATCTGGGAATGGGCTACTTCAGTTGATGAGCAAGGCTGGTCTGTCGAAATCAAAATTCCTTATAATCAACTCCGCTTTCCTAAAAAAAGCGAGTATATCTGGGGTGTTAATTTTCAACGCATTATCAAGCGCAAAAACGAAAAAGACAATTACGTCTGGATTCCCAAAGAAGAAAGCGGCTTTGTTTCCCGCTTTGCCCGCCTGGAAGGTATTAATGGCATTCATCCCGGTCGGCATATTGAATTTCTGCCTTATACTGTGGGAGAAGCACAATTCAGTCCAGCAGAAGAAGGCAATCCTTTCGAGACCGGTAAAGATTTCTTAGGTAACTTCGGTCTTGACCTAAAAATAGGAGTGAAGAGCAACCTTACTTTGGATGCAACCATAAACCCTGATTTTGGTCAGGTTGAAGTCGATCCTGCTGTTATTAATCTCTCAGCCTATGAAACCTACTACAAAGAAAAAAGGCCCTTTTTTATCGAGGGAGCCAATATCTTCAATGCTTTTGGTCGTGGGGGGAGCAACTCTAATACTAATATTAACTGGAGCTCTCCTCAATTTTTTTACAGCCGCCGTATTGGCGGCACGCCTCACGGGGAGGTATCTTCGGATGGATATGTTAAGTACCCTTCTCGAACTTCCATTTTAGGAGCTTTTAAGCTCAGCAGCAAATTGGGCAATGGCTGGAACATGGGTTTTATCAACGCCCTCACCGCCAGAGAATATGCCCACATAGAGGAAATTGGGAAACGCTTCAGAGAAGAGGTTGAGCCCTTTTCCTATTATGGGGTACTCCGTCTCCAGAAAGAATTTAACAAGGGCGCGCAAGGTTTTGGTTTTATTTCAACTTCTGTTATCCGCAATCTCAAACAGGAAAACTTGGCTGATATCCTCAATGATAAGGCTTTCAGCCTGGCTTTTGATGGCTGGTTTTTTTTAGATAAAGATAAAACTTGGGTTCTGACAGGCTGGGCAGGCTGGACTCTGGTTAAAGGCAACCCAGAGGCAATTCTCAAACTCCAAAAATCCTCGCTTCACTATTTCCAAAGGCCAGATGCTGATCATGTCTCTTTAAATGAAGAAGCAAATTCGCTGGCCGGCTGGGCAGGCAGATTTCAACTCAATAAACAAAAGGGTAATTGGGTTTTTAATATGGCCTTGGGCGCACTTTCGCCTGGTTTTGACCCGACTGATGTTGGCTTTCAGTTTGGACAGTCTGATTTAATCAATGGCCATCTGCTTCTTGGCTACAGACAGCCGCATCCGGGTAAGATTTGGCGTAACTGGTGGGTGGTAGCTGCTCCTTTCTACAGCTTTGATTTTGGTGGCCATAAAACCTGGGAAGGATATTTGATTCTTGTGGATTATCAGTTTCTCAATTATTGGAGAGTCAACACTATGATTGCTTATAATCCTAAGACGCTGAGTAACGATCTAACCCGAGGCGGTCCTTTAGCTTTGGTTCCCTCTGGAAGACAGATAAATTTCAACTTTTTCAGCGACAGTCGGAAACCAGTAGTCCTATCCTTAAACAGCAACCATTATTTAAGACCGACGGAGGGCTTTGGTTGGAGCAGAGGTTTAACTCTGCGCTGGAAGCCGAGAAGCAATATCAGCCTTTCCATAGGGCCAGGTTACTATTCCCGCCGCTCTAAAATTCAATGGATTACCGAGGTAAAAGATCCGCTGATGGCTGAAACATACGGCCATCGTTATATTTTTGGACGAATTTGGCAGCGGACATTATATGCCGAAATCAGAATTAACTGGACCTTTACTCCTAAATTAAGCCTTCAGCTTTACCTCCAACCATTTTTAGCCATAGGTAAATATGATCAATTTAAAGAATTAGCCAGGCCCCGAAGTTTTGATTATCATCTTTTTGGTGAAGAACAATCTACCATAAGTTACCAAGACGATGAATACACGGTTGATCCTGACGGTCCAGGTCCGGCAGCAGCTTTCTGCTTTGACAACCCTGATTTCAACTTCAAGTCCATACGGGGAACTATGGTTTTACGCTGGGAGTATGCACCAGGTTCCCTTCTTTATCTGGTTTGGACTCAGAACCGGGCAGATTCTTCCCATCCTGGCGACTTCAATTTTAGACGGGATTTGAGTGACCTGCTGGCTGCACCTGGAGACAACATCTTTCTCATCAAATTTTCTTACCGCTGGAATCTATAGAATTCTATAAAAAATTCATTCTACATAAGAAATTATTTGTGGTCGGTTATTCCTTTGGGGTCACGATTGCTCTTAAAGTGGCTTTAAAATATGCTTTCTTCTAATCGAGGACAATACCTCTCGCTCCCTTTAATCTTTCTTAATATTTAAATTTCTATCAGGTTTGATTAATTTTGACAAATGTTGATCTTTTTTCTACATATAGGCCTCTTCTGGAGACAGCAGACCCTCCAAGAAAGCAGACCTTACAGGGCCAATAGGGGCCGCATTTCACTGGAGACGGTCCATTAGGACAATGAACCTTACAGGGTAGCATAGCCGGCAACCATAAAAATGGGCATTGACCTCCAGTTTTTCTCGTGATAAATGATATAAGTTAAAAAATTTAGAGATAAAAGCTTTATCTCAGATATAAATAAAAATAACCGTATTCAGGAGGAAATAATGAGAGGATTAAAAAACAAAAGAGTCCTTATTACCGGCGGAGCCAGAGGTATCGGAGAAGCAACAGCTGTCCGTTTTTTAGAAGAAGGTGCTTCAGTGATTGTTGTTGACCGTGATCAACAAGGATGCAAAAATATAAAAAATAAAATACCTGAGCTGACTGAAGCCATTGAGGCTGATGTTTCTGATCAAAAACAGGTAATTAAGGCCTTTTCCCTCTTAGATAGTATCTGGGGTGGTCTGGATATTCTCATTAACAATGCTGGCATCAGCCTTCGTCATCCTTTCTTCGAGATCAGCCAGCAGGAGTGGAACCAGGTCTTGGGCACTAATCTTAATGGTGTTTTTTATATGGCTCAACAGGCAGCTAAACGAATGATGAGAGATAAAGGCGGGGTCATCCTCAATATGGGCTCCACCAACGGCCTGGTGGGCTACCATTATTATGCTTCTTATAATACTTCCAAAGCAGGCGTTATCGAATTAACCCGTTCCCTCGCCCTTGAATTAGCTCCCAAAATAAGAGTAAATGCTGTCTGCCCTGGTTTTATCCTAACAGCCATGCAGAAATCAGAATATACCCCAACAATGATCGATACCTTTGCCCGCAAAGTACCTCTCCAGCGCCTGGGTAAACCTGAAGAAGTAGCTTCCCTTTTTGCTTTTTTAGCTTCAGACGAAGCCAGTTTTATCACCGGCCAGCTTTTTGTTATAGACGGTGGTGAAATTACTGGTGGCTTAGGCAGCCAACCATAACTGACCTCCAACTCTCCGCTTCAAAGTGTTACCTAATATATTTTCGTAACACTCCTTAATTTATCATTCTACCCCCAAAGCATTCCCATAACCATGATCACTAATAATCTGTTATTTTTATAACCTTACTCCTAAGGACTTTAGAAATATTTCTCTTATAAGTGCTTGTTTTATAATTCTATAATTTCTCCAGCGGCAATACAATTTTAGAGGAGATAAAATTTGTTGAAAAATTGGGAGAAGCTTATGTTTACGAACTCAACCACCCTGAGCAACAAGAACAGAAGAGAATTAGCTTGGATAGAACCAAGCCCCTGTCTAAAAAAGGCTGGAAAGCGAACTCTAATGTTCATAAAAGAAAAACTTTATTGGCTATCGATAGAAATATGTCTACCAGATGGAACAGCGGCCCTCAAAAGAAAGGGGTTTACTTTGAGCTGGACTTAGGCCGGCTTTATCTAATCAGAGGCCTTGCCCTTAAATTAGGTCCAAAATATTCAGATTATCCTCGAGGCTACCAGCTTGAGCTTTCCCAAGATAAAATAAAATGGGTTACTGTGGCCAGCCAAGAAAAGACAAGTCTCCCTCTTACTGCTTTTATAAAAGGGGCGGACATTTCTTTCAATATTCCCTTTGAGCCAGCATGGGCAAGATATATAAAAATAACCACTACCAGAGAAGATGAAGCTCATCATTGGTCAATTTATGAAATTGAAGTCTTTAAGTAAAATTTGAGACTGCTTTCTTTTGGCTGTTCAATTCAGTGTCCACTCTTCTAAATATTTAGGGATTCGAACAGGCCAACCTTTTTCCCGCTCAGCAAAAGAAGCTAAACTTCTTGAGGCATTTTCCTCACCATGAGTTATAAACAGATGGCGAGGGTGTGATTGATAGAAGCTAAGCCATTTCTGAAGACCATGCTGGTCAGCATGAGCTGAAAGGGTGTGAATTTGTTTAACTCTGGCCTTCACCTCATAAAATCGACCATGAATTCTGACTGGAGAATGACCATCGACAATTTGGCGGCCCAGGGTACCAGCGGCCTGATAGCCGACAAAAAGGATGGTTGATTCTGGCTGAGAGATATGCTGGACCAGATGATGCTTTACCCGGCCCCCAGTACACATGCCAGAGCCAGCCATTACAACACATGGTCCCTTTATTCTATTTATTGCTTTTGACTCCTCTACAGAATGAACAAACTTCAAGCCAGGAAAGCGAAAGGGGCTCTTCCCTTCTTGGAAAAGAGCCTGTGTTTCCTTGTCCATATCTTCTAGATGATGCTTAAAAGCTTCAGTAACATCAGTGGCCATGGGGCTATCCAAAAAAATAGGCAGTTGAGGGATGCGGCCAGCTCTTATTAAGCAACTTAGATAGAAAAGAAGTTCTTGGGCCCTTTCCACAGCAAAAGTGGGAATAATTAATTTCCCTCCAGCCGCAGCTGTTTCTTCAATTATATCCTTCAATATCTCTTCCACATCCTTGGGGTCTTCATGATCTCTATCTCCATAAGTAGATTCAGAAATCACATAATCAGCAGTTTTGAAAAGTGAAGGATCGCGAATGATAGGCTTCTGCCACTGGCCAATATCCCCCGAGAAAATTAGTTTCCGTTTTTTTCCATTTTCCTCTGCGTCAATCTCTATCATCGAAGAGCCAAGTATGTGGCCAGCATCATGGAAACAGACCCTTACCTTGTGATTTAGATGAAATGGTTTTTGGTAAGGAACGCCTTGCCGTAAAGAAAGGCTTTTCTCTGCATCTTGGACTGTATAAAGAGGAATTTCAGGATAAGGGCCTCTTCTTCCTTCCCGTTGATGTCGTTTTTTCTTATAGGCTGCATCTTCTTCCTGAATACGGGCTGAATCAAGGAGAATGATAGACAGCAGCTCTTGAGATGCTGAAGTTGTTAGAATCATGCCTGAAAATCCTTCTTTAACCAGCTTGGGAATCAGGCCTGAATGATCAAGATGGACATGAGTCAGAAGCAGGTAATCAATTCTCTCAGGAGTCACGGGAAAAGGCTTCCAATTTCTGTCAAGATAGGCTCTTTCTTGAAAAAGACCGCAGTCAACCAGCAAACGGAGTCCGCCTGTTTCAAGATAATAGCAGGAACCAGTTATCTGACGGTTTGCACCTAAAAATTTTAATATCATTTTACTTCCTTTACTAAAATTAATTTCTTGCAGTTATTAAGAGTCTTTAGTCAGTCTTAAAAAAATGGTATTCAGTTGAGAAAAAGAGGAGGCGGGTCCACATTCGGGAAAGTAGATAGAGCTGCTGGATAATAAAAAAGCCAATAAGAAAAACCCCTGCCTGGGGAAAAAAGCGCCATAGTCCAAGATAAACCAGGCCTAGAATAACGACGACCACACCTACCAGAAGATAAAGAGCCCAGGCCCTAAAAAATCTGCGGCCGAGGAAGGAGAAATTCAAAATTGTTGCCCTTATCGTTTTTTTACTGCCTTCGACCACCAGCCTTACTCTTACATAGTCAAAAAACATTCTGACTATGGAAAAAAGAAGAATGGCTATCAAGAATTTGAAATTTGAGGCATAAATAAGGGGCCATTCGCTGGGCGCATTTTTAGTCCAGAGGCTAAAAAAGGCAGAAATCACTCTAAAGAGAAGAACCAAGACCAATAAATAGCCAACTATTGACAATAGAAAAACTCTAAAAAATCGAAAAAAATACTGGCTGCAGTCAGCTAAAAAGTTTTTAAAGCTAAGCTCTTCTTCACTGGCTGCAATTCTTCCCAGAATGCCGCCATTGAGAAAAACAAAAAAAAGAAGATAGAACAAACCCGGCACCAACAGCCAACCTAAAAGAGGCGTGTAAAAACTTTTATACTTAAATGCTAAATCACCAAACCAGAGAAGGTCAAAGCCATGATATACTCGATCTCCCATTAAAGAATGAGAGAATTCTTGGCGGAGTAAAAAGTAAAAAGGGGTAATCATTAAGATAGAGAAAATAAAATTTATAAGCCAGAGATAGATGACCATTTTCCATCTCTTATTGGTTGTCTTTAAGCCTTGTTTAAAAAAACTTAGAATTTTCATCTCTGCCTCCTTATCTTAGCTCCAGGCAGCTAAAAACTGGAGGTAATTCTGAATCCAGAATAAAAGCTGACCAGTCAATTTTAAAATTCCCTTGGTTGAAGATTTAACTCTAAAGCTGTTATTGGTCAAATTAGAATCAATAAGCCAGACTTGATCAGGATCAAGTTGAGCATATTTAGCTCGAGCTGGCTTCTCAAAAATAAATTTATGCCAGCGTTCCTGCCCTCGCCAATATCTTATTTCCTCTGTGCCATCTTCAAAGATAACTTTAAGTTCCAAGGATGCACAACCTCCCAAGCGGGCTTCACCAAAGCGCCTTAGGGTTACTTTTGTTATATAGAACTTTTTATGAGCAGTTTTTTTCTTCTTCTTTTCCATCTCTTTAATTTCTTGGACAGTCAATTCTTCTTTCTTACCGTTTTTATCAAAAACTCCGGGCACATATTCTGGTTTTTCCCTGCTGCTTAAAGAAGCGATACCATAATCAAAATTTAGGGTTTTAAAAAATAACTCATCAAAAAACCAGCTCATATCTTTGCCTGTGACTTCATTAACCACCTCGATAAAATCCTGAGTATGAGGATGATGGTAGCGGAAGCGCTTCTGAAAGGTGCGCAGGATGCGAAGCATGGTTTTCTCTCCCACCAGCCTTTCCAATGTATAGAGACAGGCAGAAGCTCTCATATAGACATTCAAACCATAGCTTCCTCGGTTGTAAAATTTCCAAGAATAGGTAGTGATTGGATCAAATTCGACAACATTGATGCCGGCAGCTCGATCAAACTCCCAGTCATAATACTTGGGAAGCTTGATAAACCAGGTGAGGGGAAGATGGTTTAGCCGCAGAGGCACGACAGAAATCGCTCCTGCTCCATAAGCCTTAGCTGTTACTTTACCGGTGGAGTAAGTATTAATTCCCTCATCAAGCCAGGCTTCTTCAAATTCATTGTTGGCACACAGCCCATACCAGTAATTATGGCCAAATTCATGGATGATGACACTTTCAGGCGAAAGTATATCTTTACTGGTCAAGATAGAAGTACCGGCCGTGAAAAAGGTTGGATATTCCATGCCACCGCTGTCTGTACGGAATGGGGGGTCAACCATGGTGATGGTTTGATAAGGATAAGGACCATACCAGAGGCCATAATATTTTATGGCTGCCTTCAGGGCTTTAAAATGACGCTCGATCTGCTTCCTATGTTCAGGCTCAATGAGGAGAATCATCTTTACATCAGGAAGTTTAATTTCTTCAACTGGAAGCTGGAGCAGGCGGGCAATTTCTTGATATTCTTCAGGAGTAACTTCTTCATCACTTTTAAATTCTCTTTCCACCTTAATGAAATCAGGATCTGCAGTCCAGGCAAAATCATGAATATTCTGCTGGCAATAAGTATATGTGACAGTTTTTTTATCCTTGTTAACTTCAGTCTTCAGCAATCGCCCACAGGCCGCGACTACAAAATTCTCAGGCACAGTAATATGGACAGTAAATTGAGCAAAATCAGCATAAAATTCCGAACTTAAGTGATATTGATGACAATTCCAGCCTTTTCCTTCCTCATAAACGCCAGGCTTAGGGAACCATTGGGCAATAAAATATGAATGCTGATAATAGCCTGCTCGCAGAATACCCTTGGGAATTTTGGCCTTGAAGTCAAGCTTAAGATGAATACTTTGGCCTGGTTTGACTGCCTCTGGAAACAGAACTCGTATCACCGTCTGATCACTGGGGTGAAGAGGTTTATCTTGAGCAACATACTCTAAAGTAGGCTTTAAATCCCGGCCATCTGCCAGCTTAATGCTGGTCACATCAACCCATCCCCACTCTTCTTGGCCAATTTTAAGACCTAAAGGGCCAATTGACTCTTCCTTAGCTTCCTCTATCATCGCGCTCTTCTCATTTTTAAAAGCATTGAAATAAAGGTGAAACCACATATCCCGAACTTCATCTTGAGTACGGTTGAACCAGATAATATCTTCTTGGCCGTAGAGCATCTTGTGCTGGTCATCAAGTTCTACTGATATTTCATAGATGATGTTGCTTTTTCTCTCCTGAGCCTCTAAAAACGGGGAAAAAAAGAAGATAAACCAACCTACTAAAATGATGACAGCTATAAATAAAGCTTTGCCTCTCATTTGCCCTCCTAACATTTTTTTACAATAAAGGCACCGCAGACTTTATGTATAAATTAAGCTTTACATTTTCTTTCTCAAATCCACTCTCTTTATGGTCTTTTTAGTCAGGAATTTTTTGACTTTCTCTCTAAAATCCTGGGGCCATTGCCTGAGCATGCGGTTGAGCATGTTATTATTCACCGTAGAGACTTCAAAATAATGATTCTCATCTCGTAGAAATTGACGGAGTTTTTTCCATCGAGAAGCATTTTCTCTCCGGGAGGGGGCACTAAACTCTTCTCTAATGGTGATGACTAACTGCTTTTCCGGCCCATCAATTACTTGCCAACCTTCTCTTTCAGCCAGTTCAAGAGCTGCCTCTTTTATTTTAGTCTGTTCCTGTTCAATATCAGCAATTTTCTTTTTCAGCTCTATCTTTTCTTCCTCAAGTTGGGAATATTTGGAAACCAGTTTTACCCCTGGCTCATTAAAATATTCATTTATATCTAGAGCAGCTACTTTTTGGGGATGTTTCCAGAGAGGGCATATTTCTTGAAAATCACACCAGTCGCAGAGGATGCTCTTTTGAGGAGGGAATTGCTGGCAGGCTTCGATTTCTTTAATTCTGTCAATGACTGTATCTTGAATTTGAACTAACTGTTTTTGACTCCTCTGTGATTCTATTTCTTTATTAAAGAGAAGAAAATGCCAGACGAGCCGGGCCTGAGCTGATTCTGGCCATTTGCTTTGAAGAGCCAGTTGATAAAGAGCTAATTGAAGATCATTATCGGCCTCTTCTTGAGTCATCAAATTGGCTGATGTTTTATAATCATGAATTTCAAATCTTTTTTCTCTATCATTCCAGTCAAGGCGGTCGAGAATACCCATAAACTGCCAATGCTCATCGTCTCTGGTCAAAGTGAAGAAGATGGGTTCTTCAGTCTTAACTACCTTGGTTTGATTAAATGGCTTGTATTCATCATAATAATCAGCCAGACATTTCTTTCCTTTTTGATAATAATCTTCATCTGACAACTCCTTTCTGACAATCTTTATCAACGGATGAAAATTCTTCTGCCAGAGCTGATCATAATGAGCCAGCAGCCATTCCTTAGGTTTAACTATTCTGTGTCTGATAAAACTGTAAAAATCCCTGAGGGCCTGGTGAACCATACTGCCCATGAAGGCTTCGATAGTTTCCACTTCTGGGCGTAAACCGTCAATATATCTGTATTTAAACTGCAGTCTGCATTTAGCGAAAGATTCAATTCGACTGAAAGAATAAACGTTTTTCATCTTATCCTAAATTTCTCATTTTGCTTTGTTTTTATAATAAACAGGAACAAGTTGAGAGTAAAGAAAAAAATAAGACCTACAAACAAAGCCCATTTCTGTGAAAATCAACAGGAAATAACAATATTAAATTTTCAAGACAATAGAAGAGAGAAAGAAGGAATCCATATTCTTATAACCAGTCACTGGTTGATGATAATAGATAATCTTAATGCTTGTTTTTAAAGCAAAATAATGACTAATGGACACAGAAAGAGCCAGGTAAGAATCCAATCGATAATCTTTTAATCTGGACATATTAATAAACATTGAAGGCTGCCAAATCAAGCGGGTCGAAGAAGAGATTTCAGCAATCAGCTTAGAAGAAATGAAAGAAGCTAAAAAAGAGGAAGTAATTTGTACTTCTTTTGGATACAGTTCATCTTCTGAATTCAAAAAAGAAATTACTCCAGTACTATTTTCACTGCTCCAGCCAAAAGATGCCTCCGAGGAGATTTCCACTCGATTTGTCTTCAGCCAACTATAGCCTCCGCCACCTGTAAAGCTAAAGCGGTAATTATAACCGGCCATCTTATTTCTTTCGGTTCTGAGTAGAAGTAATAAGAAAGCTCTAGAATTTAATCTTCTTCCATATTTAAGATGAGAATATAAAACTTCTGATCTTAATTTTTTATCTGAATGAGAATAGATAAGGCTTGCTTTTAGATTGAAGATATCTTTTATAAACTTAAGGTTCTGGTCAGTATCAAAGCTAAAAGTAAATTCTTGGCTGTTGCCTTTGACTAAAACACAGGAAAAACTTGTTGATGAAGAATATTTTTTGGCCTCTTTACCACTCTTTTCCTCTGCTCCTAAAGGCAATAATAGAAGACAAACAAGAATGCCTATTAATCCAGATTGATATAGTCTCTTTAACCTTATCAATTTCAAAATATCTGCTCCCTTCTCCATTATAAATATTATGTTTTTTATCAAAAGAGAATAAAATTTGTTTATTCAGCTAAAGGATGGAAAAAGTATTTGCCTTTCTCTTTTTTTACCCGGCCAAAATAATATTGAGGATCATGGTTAAAAGCCAGAATCCAGTTTTCTCTAACAGCCTGTTCCAGCGTCTTTTCTTTATTTTTTAGGGTATCCAGAGGAAACAGATCATAGCTCATGATATAGGGCAGGCCGAGGTGGGCTGAAGTAGGCACCATATCTCCCAGAAAAAAAAGAGTCTCTTCTCCACTCCTAACCTTTACACACTGATGAAAAGCAGTGTGCCCAGGAGCCAGAACTACCTCCACTCCCTCTGAAATAGAAGTATTCCCCTCTACCAGCTCAAGAAGCCTGTAGTCTTTCAAAGGTAAAAAGAACTGTTTTAAATAACTGGCTTTATCACGAGCATTAGGATGGAGAGCTGTCTTCCATTCCCCCTTTTGGATGATGTATCTTGCCCGGGGAAAAGTAGGCTCAAATTCTCCTTTTTTACGGCAGTAAGTATTACCCCCACAATGATCAAAATGAAGATGGGTGTTGATAACAATATCTATATCTTCAGGTTCAATTCCCAATTTCTGAAGAGAAGCAATGAGACCCGGCTCTCTTTGGATTGAATAATATTCATAAAATTTTTGGTCAAAACTGCTTCCTATGCCTGTTTCGACTAAGATCAAATCTTTTTTATTGTCGATAAGGATTGAATTCAAGCCAACTTTAATCCTGTTCTTGTTGTCAGCCGGACACTTTTTCTCCCAGAGAACTTTGGGCACCGTCCCAAACATAGCTCCCCCATCAAGGTAGAAAAATCCATCTCTTAAGCCATATACTTCGAATTTATGGAGAGTTATTTTAGCTATTGTCATTTCGTGAGCTCCTCTAAGTCGTAGATAAGATCCTGGCGGCTGTATCGGGCTAATTCAATCTGGCCGGTATCCATGCGCAGGGCATCCTCAGGGCAGGCCTCCACACAAAAGCCACAGAAACAGCAACGGCTGAGATCGATGATGAACTTAGCTGGATATTTCTGAATCTCAGGCTCCTCTGGATCTTCGGCTGCTTCCACATAGATACATTCTGAAGGACAGACAGTCGCACATAACATACAAGCTACACAACGAGGCCGCCCGTTCTCGCGCTTAAGCAGGCGATGAAGGCTGCGGTGGCGGAAAGCCAGCTCTTTTTTCTCTTCAGGATACTGAATAGTAACAGCTCCTTTTCTCTTGGTCTTAATACCCAGCACTTTTAAGATATGAAAAAATATATTGACCACAAAATGGCGCGCGGTGATTATACTTCCCCTGATTATTTCCACAAAATATTCTAACGCTTTAATCATTTCAGATGCTCATCACAATCCCGGTTCCAACTATATTGACCAGGCTTAAAGGAATTAATAGTTTCCAGCCTAAATCCATCAGCTGATCATAACGGTAGCGGGGGTAGGTCCAACGGATTAAAACCTGGAGCCAGCAGAAAAAGAAAACTTTAAGATTAAAGGCGGTTACCTGGAAAATAATGACCAACCAATGAGGCATAAGCCAGCTCCCTCCCCAGGGAAAATGGAAGCCATCAGCAGTCAGCCAGGGCACCTGCCAGCCGCCAAAAAAGAGACTGGTCACTAAACAGGAGATGATTATTATCTCCATAAAATCAGTCATCATAAACAGTCCCCACTTCAGGCCGCTGTATTCGGTAAAAAAACCAATTATTTCCGACTCTCCTTCAGGCAGGTCAAAAGGAACACGCTTAGTCTCAGCCAAAGCAGCCACGATAAAAATCATAAAACCCAAGGGCTGGAGCAAGATTCCCCATTTGGGAAGGAAACCAAAAATAAGCTCGCCTTGAAAATGAACAATCTGTGATAACTGCAGAGAAGGATAAACCATAATCAAGCCTATAAGGGATAATCCAAAAGCTACTTCATAAGAAATAAGCTGAGCAGTTCCCCTTAATCCCCCCAGAATGGTAAATCTATTATTGGATGACCAGCCGCTGATTAGAATTCCATATATTCCCAGGGAAAGCATAGCCAGAACAAAGAGAAGTCCGACATTGGCATCAAAAATTTGAAGTTTTATGGCCCGGCCAGCTAAATGGACGACATCCCCAAAGGGTATGGCGATGATAGTAATGGCCACAAAGAAGAAAGAAAGAAAAGGAGCTAAATTATGGAGAAACTTCTTGGAGAATGATGGGGTAAAGTCTTCCTTAAAGATCATTTTAATGGCATCAGCAAATGGCTGAAAAAGACCAATAAGGCGTAAGCCCAAAATAGAAGCCCGATTGGCTCCTATCCGGTCCTGAATAACGGCGCTTTCTTTTCTCTCTACCCAGGTTAAATAAAGAGTCAAAGTTAGAAACCAAACTAAAGCTAAAATAATCTTGACCAGAACAATCAAAATCTCTATCACTTCTCTTTCCTAAAAAAAGGAATTTCTTCAGCCATTTCTTGATAAATAAGCTCAGGCGAAGACAACCGCCGATAAAAGGCAAAATTTATATCTAACCTTTTGGCTAATTCTATTAGAATTTTCCATTCAGCTCTGCTTTCTCCCCAAGGAGGCAAGGCGGGAGAGAACCCCTGGACCAAGCCCTCAGTGTTAGTTAAACTGCCTTCTTTTTCAGCAATAACTGCTGTCGGCAAAATAAGGTCAAAAGCTGATTCAAGCTCTGGACGATGAGAAGAAAGGAGAATCTTAGTCTCTATTGATCCCAGAGCTGATTTCAGTTGAGCTGGGTTAAGGAGTTGTTCAAAAAAGGAGCCAAAAATAAGGAGACAATTAATTTCATTCTCAGCTAAGGCTTCCAGGGTAAATGGAACATAAGCCCAGCCTATTTCTTTAGCTCCTCTTTTATTTGGACTTCGCTCAGAGGTAAGGAGGAAACCATCACCTTCTTCATCAGGAAGATCAGCAAAAAATATATTGGTTACCTTTAAATCCTCATTGAATATTTTCCTGGCTAAAAACAGCTCTTCATTGGAAAGCCAGCTGTTTAAGACAAGAGCCACCTGAGAAGTTTTGTTCATAAAATATAGACTTTTAAGCTTGGCCGTTAAGTAATCAAGAACTTCATCCCAATTGATATCCTGCTTTTGGTTAATATTTGGCCGCACAAGCTTTGACGTTCTGTTTTTATCAAGATAAGAATAGCCATATCGTCCCTTATCACATATCCAAAAGCTATTTACTTTCATATTCTGACGAGCCTTAACCCGGTAAACTCTTTGGGGAAGAGCAAAGCGGCCCAAGCCTGGGTGGTACTCAATCTGGATATTACAGCCGCGGCTGCAGAGAGGACAGATAGAATTTCCTTTCTCTAAAAACCAGCTTCTTGTTTTAAACCTGAAATCAAGATCAGTAATAGCCCCTACCGGACAAATTTCAGCCAGATTGCCTGAATAATTATTATTGACTGGAAAACCATTATAAATACCAATTTCAGACTTTATCCCCCGCTTAAAGACACCAAGCTCCTGAGTCTTAGTCACCTCCCTTAGAAATCGAACACAACGGGTACAGAGAATACATCTTTCCCGATCAAGTATTAGATTTTTCCCTATTTTTACCTTTTTATCTCTCTTTTCTTTGTACTCATCAAACTGGCTGTCAAACAGTCCATATTCTTCGTAATAATCTTGAAGTTTACATTCTCCTGCCTTATCACAAAAGGGACAGTCAAGAGGATGCTCAGCCAGGAGAAACTCCAGCACTCCCTGGCGGGCTTCAATAACTTTCTGACTTTTTGTCTGAATTTTCATTCCCTCTCTAACTTTGGTTGAACAGGAAAGCTCAAGCTCGGGAATTCCTTCTATTTCCACCAGACACAGGCGGCAGCTTCCCTCTGGTGGAAAAGCAGGATGATAACAGAGATGAGGTATGTCTATTCCTGCCTGTTCAGCCGCTTGCAGGATAGTTAAGCCTTCTTCTACTTCTAATTGTTTGTCATCTATAAAAATCTTAACCATTTTAATCAATCATTTTCTCTTCAACTCTGGATATAAAGTTCAAGCTCCTCTCTAAATTTTTGGGCAATGGAAAGAACAGGCATGGCTGCTGCATCTCCTAAGGGACAGAGAGTATTACCTTTTATATTAGAAGCTAAGCGGATGATATTATCGAGATCCTTTTTCTTTCCCTTACCAGCGGCAATCCTGGTGACGATTTTATTAATCCAGGAGTTTCCCACCCGGCAGGGAGTACACTGACCACATGATTCATGAGAATAAAATTTAGTCACCACTTTGAGGACATCAAGCATGGATGTTTCCTCATCGATAACAATTATGGCTCCTGAACCAAGCATTGAGCCAGCGGACATCAGCGAGTCAAAATCCATAGGAATATCTATTTCATCTGCTTTGAGGATAGGAGCTGACATACCTCCAGGGATAACCGCCTTTAATTTATGGCCGTTTCTCATCCCCCCGGCATGTTTGAAGATAATATCTTTGAGGTTGGTACCCAAAGGTAATTCGTAAATACCTGGTTTCTTTACCAGGCCGCTAACAGCAAAAATTCGGGTGCCGCCATCTTTAGGTAGACCCAGTTGACAGAACCACTCAGCTCCCTTAAGGATTATATAAGGCACATTAGATAAGGTTTCGACATTGTTGATAACGGTCGGAGAATTAAAAAGACCCACAGAGGCCGGGAAAGGAGGCTTAAGCCGTGGGTGACCGCGTTTACCTTCTAAAGACTCCAGCAGGGCCGTTTCTTCTCCACATATATAGGCTCCTGCTCCCCGGTGAACATAAACATCCAAATCAAAACCGCTTTTCAGGATATTTTTACCCAGATAACCATGTTGATAAGCTTCAGAGATGGCCTGTTCCAATCTTAGGGCAATAGCTTCATACTCGCCCCGGATGTAAATAAAAGCTGTATGGATGCCAACACAATAAGAGGTGATTATTATTCCTTCAAGGAGAAGATGAGGATTATGGCTCATGATGTAGCGGTCTTTAAAAGTACCGGGTTCACCCTCATCAGCATTGACACATAGATATTTTGGTTTATCCACGGCCTGGAGAACAAATCCCCATTTTACTCCGGCCGGGAAACCCGCCCCTCCTCTACCCCTTAGATTAGCTTTTTTTACCTCTTCCAGAATTTGAGCTGGCTTTAATTGTTTTAAAGCTTTTTGAACAGCTTGATAGCCAGCCTCCTTAAGATAGACTTCTATTTGGAATAAATTTTTAAGATCAAAATGCTGGGTTAATACTTTCTCGTTCACTTTTATTCTAATTTTTCCAGAATCTCATCTATTTTTTTCTCGTCTAAATGACCATAATAATCAAAATTAATCATCATAGCCGGCGCTTGTTCACAGGCACCTAAGCATTCAACTGTTGATAAAGTGAATTTTCTGTCAGGGGATGTCTGACCGACTTTTATTCCCAACTTTTTCTCTAAGTAACTTATCAAATTCCCTGCTCCCAGAAGAGAACAGCTTATACTAGAACAGACCTGAATATGATATTTTCCTCTTGGTTCTGAATTGAGTATAGTGTAAAAACTGACAACTTCCCTGACTTTAATTGGCTTTATCTCCAGCAAGTCAGCTACAAATTTCTCCTCTTCCCCAGAAATAAAGCCCACTTCTCTTTGAACTACATGGAGGACAGGCAGGATTGCAGCCTCCTTTTTTGGATAACGAGCGATTATATCCTCAATTTCCTTATTGACCTGGGCTGAAAATTTAGGACTCATCGATCCAGCTCTCCTCCAATCATATTTAAGGAACCAAAAGTGGGAATTATATCAGCTACATAATGACCGTTTATCATTTTTTCCAAAGCAGACACTATATGAAAACAGGGCGCTCTGAGGTGGAGGCGGTAAGGTCTATCTGTGCCATCGGAGACGATATAAAAACCAAGTTCGCCGTTGCCTCCTTCCACCGAAAAATAGACTTCGCCCCGGGGAGGTCTTATCCCATGGCCTTTCATAAAAAACTTAAAGTGCCTAATAAGGCCTTCAATAGTTGTATAAGTATCCTCTTTAGGAGGAATGATGTATCTCTTATCCGAGGTAAGGATATCTCTGTATCTTACTTTTTCAGAGCCTTCAAGGTTGGGCGAAAGTTTAATATTTTCCTCAAGCCTTTTGTTCCGCGAAGCCTGAATAGCTACGGCTGGCTCCACTCCTCCAGTCATTAGCTCTTCTGGCGCCGAGGTCTCAGGCATTTTAGCCATAGCCTGCTCAATAATCCGGAGGCTTTGTTCCATTTCTTTCATGCGTACAAGATAACGATCATAGTTATCGCCTCTCTCCCCCAGGGGTACTTCAAAATCAAGCTGATCATAGACAAGGTAAGGATGAGCCTTGCGTACATCATAATAGACACCGGTTGAGCGCAGACAGGGTCCTGTCCAGCCATAATTAATAGCCATCTCAGGAGAGACCACAGCAATGTTTCTGGTTCGATTGAGAAAGATTTTGTTTTTATCCAGGAGACCATGAACATCTTTGAGGACTTTTCTTGTCTCTGTTATTGCCTTTTTTAAATCTTCTTTCCAGCCAGAATGAAGGTCGGCCTTAACCCCTCCTATTCGAATATAGGAAGTTGTCATTCTGGCTCCGCTTGTTCTCTCAATGACATCCCAGATAAATTCACGAGCTTTAATTTTGTACAGGAAAACAGTAAAGGCCCCACACTCCATGGCCATGGCTGCCAGACAGGTAAGATGATCGGCTATCCTCGATAACTCACTCATAATAACCCGGATGTATTGGGCTCTTTGCGGAACTTCAATACCCAGCATTTTTTCCATAGTCATTACATAACCAAGATTGTTAATTAAAGGAGAGACATAATTAAGGCGGTCTGTATATGGCAGTAAATTAAAATAAGTGCGGTGTTCACAGGTCTTTTCAAAGCCTCGGTGTAAATATCCAACCTCTACCTCTGAATTAAGTATTTTTTCTCCATCAAGCTCGAGCATAATGCGGATAGTCCCGTGCATAGCCGGATGGGATGGTCCCATATTTAAAAGCAGGCTTTCTTGACGGGCTTCTTTTTGAATTCTTGTGGTCATTTTATTTTCTAAATTTGATTCGAGGCTGGCGTTTTTTTAAGGGGTAATCTTTGCGTAAAGGATAACCTTCAAAGCCATCATACATAAAAATTCGCCTTAAATCAGGATGGCCCTTAAATTGGACTCCGAACATGTCGTAGACTTCTCTCTCCAGCCAATTAGCGTTTTTCCAGATTGAGGTTAAAGAATCAATTGAGGCGTCCTTTTCGTGTAGAGGCACTTTTAGCCTCAACCGCAGATTGTTGTCAATAGAAAAAAGATGATAGACCATCTGGAAACGCTCTTTTTGACCTATATAATCAACACAGGTCAAATCCAAGAGCATAGTAAACTTATATGGCTCACCTCCTAAAAATTTAATTACCTCCAGCAGGGAATCTCTCTCAATAAGAAGAGAATTATCCCCGAATTGAGAGTAAATTTCTCTAATTGAGTCTTTAAATTCCTGAGTAAGATCCTCTAATACTTTCTTTTCTTCCATCTCCACTCGTGTTCTTGGTTTTGTATTTTTTCCTGAAGCTTCACTAAAGCATCCAAAACAGTCTCGGGCCGCGGCGGACAACCAGGAATATAGACATCTACCGGAATGATGCGGTCTATTCCCTGGACAACTGCATAGTTGTCATAAATACCTCCACTGACAGCACAGGCCCCAAAAGCAACTACCCATTTGGGTTCAGTCATCTGATCATAGACAGTTTTAAGAACTGGGGCAAGCTTCTGAGTAATAGTTCCTACCACTAACAGCATATCTGATTGACGAGGGGAAAACCTGGTCCAGCCTGCCCCGAAGCGATCAAGATCAAAATGAGCACAGGCCGCAGACATATATTCCATCCCACAACAAGCAGTCACAAAAGGATAATGAAAAAGAGAAAATTTACGAGCCCAGCCCAATATATAATTAAATTTAGTGGTAATAAAACCGCCTTCCATTTTAGACCTTTCTAAAGGCAAGGAATAAAATCATCTTTCCCATTGGAAAGCCCCTTTCTTCCAGGCATAAATAAAGCCGATAACGATGACAAAAATATAAGCGACCATGACTACGAAAGCTGTCATTCCCATTTTCTTAAAGACTAAGGCCCAGGGAAAGAAAAAGACAACTTCAATATCAAACAGGAGAAAAATAAAAGCCACCAGGTAAAATTTAATAGGAACAGGATTAATTTCTTCCTGAAGATAAGGGCTTCCACATTCAAAAGGTTTCTCTTTAGTAGGATTGCTCCTTTTAGGTCCTAACAGCTTGTTCATTAAAACCAGAACAATACCCAAAAATCCAAAAATCAGGAAAGATAAAAAGATTTCAATCATAGACCCTAAATTAAGGGCATAAATTTTATAAAAATAAATCGAAAGATGCAAAAATTTTGACAAATTTTTTTTATTTACTTATAATTATTTTACAAAGATCATTTTATTAAAATTAGTTTTCAGCAGAAAAATATAAAAGTTAAAATGTTAAAATTTTTATTTTTAAGAAATAAAAGAAAATACATTTTTTTTCTTTGTTCTCTCTTAACAATTCTCTTATTTCTCTTTCTCAATTCTAGTTGTCAGAGGCAAGGAAAAGTCAAAAACTTCATTCTAATTACTTTAGATACCCAGCGAGCTGATTATATAAGTGCTTATGACAGCAGTCATGCCTCCACACCCAATATCGACTCTCTGGCCCAACAAGGAACTCTTTATGAAAATTGTTTCAGCCTTATCCCCATTACTCTCCCTTCTCATGCTTCTATTTTTTTATCCGAGCCTCCTTATGCACTGAAAGTTTACAACAATGGCCAACCACTCAGCCAAAAAAGAGCAAAATTTTCTCTTACTAATATTTTTAAAAAACATGGCTATCTGACTGCGGCTTTTGTTTCTTTAGGCGTCCTTAAATCTGACTTTGGACTGGCTAACGGCTTTGATCTCTATCAGGATGAATTTCCAAGGGGGCGTTGGTATTTGGACGCCGGAGAAATCAATAAAGAAGTATTTCCCTGGCTAGAAAAGAATAAAGATCAACGTTTTTTTGCCTGGATTCATTATTCTGATCCTCATGAACCCTATTCTCCTCCAGATATGCCAGTGGATTTAAAGATATCATTGAACGGAAAACCTGTTGGAAAATTCTGTTTGAGTAAATATACAATAAATGAGATTACCTTAACCCTGGATAAGGGCCAGAATCAGATAGAATTCGAAGTCAACAATCCCGACTCAATCTCTCCTGAGAATTTCCAAGCAAGATTGGATAGGCTTGATTTTTACCCTTTAACCGAAGAGAAAGCTCTGGACATTCAATTAGCTGATGGCTGGAGCTCCCGCAAGAAGCAAGAAATCTATCTTCTTAAAAAACAAGGATTTATCAATATTACCAATCATTCTCAATCCTGCGAGATAAAAATTTCTTTCCGGGGGAAATTAATGATTCCCTTAGAAAGATTGAGAGAGTTATATAAAAAAGAGGTTGAGTATTTAGACAGCCAATTAGGCAGACTATGGAATAAATTAAAAGAATTAGGCCTCTTTGAAACATCTCATATTTTAATAGTAGGCGATCACGGCGAAGGACTGGGAGACTTTTTAAATAAAAACGGAAGTCATCATATCGGCCATATTCATTATCTGTACAATGTTTACCTAAGGGTTCCGCTCATTATCTACAACCCTCAAGCCAAAACTAAAGGAGTAAGAGTGAGCGAAGCAGTTAGCCTGATAGATATTGCACCAACTATTATTGATATTATGGGCTTTAAAAGGCCATCTTCTTACCGAGGGAGGAATTTGACAGTGTTGAACAAAAAAGAAAACACAGCTATCTTTGAAGAAACTTATGCTCCCGAAGCTAAAAAAGATAGATTTGCTATTCTTCATTTGCCCTGGCATTTAATTTTTACTCCTGACGAAGGCAGATATGAACTTTTCAATTTGAAAAAAGATGCTCAAGAGAAGAAAAATATTTTTAAAAAAAATAACTTATCTCCCTCTCTTAAAAGGCTTAAGAGGCAGCTCGATTCTTATGTCCGTCAAATTTTAAAAAGTAAGAAGGAAGTAAAAATTGACAAAAGGACTGAAGAAATGTTAAGAGCTTTAGGTTATATAAAATAAGTCTCTTTTTCTCTCTTCCTTACTCATTCAAAGCATGAATAGCTTTTCCCTGGGCTTTCAGGGCTGCTTCCATAATTGCTTCCGATAAAGTGGGATGGACATGAATAGTAGAAGAAATATCTTCCAGCTTTAGGCCTAAACGGACAGCCAGGGCCATTTCAGCAATAAGCTCACTGGCATTGGGAGCTAGAAGGTGGGCCCCGATTATTCTCTGCTGATCATCGGCAATAATTTTTATCATTCCTTCTGGCTCCTCCATAGTCAGGGCCCGGCCATTAGCTTGAAGAGAAAATATCCCAACCTGAAATTTAATACCACTGGCCGTGGCTTCTTCTTCGCTAAGGCCAACCATTGAAAATTCGGGTTCAGTGTAGACAGCTGCTGGCAGGGCTTCATAATTCATCTCTTTCTTCTGGCCGCAAGCATTTTCCGCTGCTATTAATCCTTCATGAGAAGCTTTATGGGCTAAAAGCTTACCTCCAATAACATCACCAATAGCGAAAATCCCAGGAGTTTCTGTTTCCAGAAAAGAATTAACCTCAAGAAAACCTTTTTCGTCAACTCCTAAGTCTATATTTTTTATGGAGGCTAAATTAGGCTTCCGCCCTACGGCCATCAGAACTTTCTCAGCCCTAAAGTTAAAGGCTTTATTATCTCTCAGGCAGGTTCCCTCTAGGACTGCTTCCTTATCCTCTATTTTTGCTTTTTCAATTCTCATTTGAGTATAAATGTTTAAACCCTGGCGCCGGAGAAGCCTTTCTAAGCGGGCCGTAAGAGTTTTATCAGAGCCTGGCAGAATAGAAGGCATTATTTCCAGAATATGAACCTCTGAACCTATCTGCTGAAAAACAAGGCCCATTTCCAGTCCAATGACCCCTGCTCCTATAACCAACAGCTTGGGAGGTATTTGTTCCAATTCAAGGGCTTGGCGGCTGGTAATAATCTGGCGACCATTGGCTGCCAAAAAGGGAAGCTCAGCCGGTTGGCTGCCTGGAGCCAGAATGATTCTGGCCGCCTCTAACTTTATTTCATCTTTATCTTGCTGAACCATAATCTGATTCTCATTAAGAAGATAGCCAGTACCTCTGAGGAGAGTCACTCCATTTCTCTGGAGAAGAAATTCAATGCCTTTAACGAGCCTGGCCACAATCTTCTTTTTAGCAGCCTGAACCTGAGGCCAATTTAGTTGAATTTTATCTAGAGGACCCTCTAATTTCTTATTTTGCTTGAGAGCTGCGAATTTCTTTATCTGAGAGAGCAGATATTTAGTGGGAATACAGCCATAATTCATGCAGACACCGCCTACTTCATCCTTTTCTATCAGGGCCACTCTCTTTTTCAGTTGGCATGCTCTAAGAGCAGCTACGTAGCCGCCGGGCCCAGCTCCTAAGATTGCTACATCAAATTTTTCAGCCATCTTGTTCCTCGCTTTCAATGAAATTCATCTTTTCTTATTATAAAGATGAGCATCTTGACAGCAAGAAGAAAAAAATAAAAAATAGTGATTCTTTAATCGAACGGAGGAGATATTACTGCAAAAAATTAGCTTTTTTCAAAAATTAGCGGCCTCTCTGGCCTTTCTGCTCTGGCCATCTTTTACTCTGGCCAGTGGCCCTACAGCCAATATTTGGGGTCAAGTCTTTAACCAAAATCAAAAACCTCTGGCTGGCCTCAAAGTTAGTCTCCAAAAGAAAATTAATAATTTTCAATTGACAGTGACCACCAATGGGAAGGGTCTTTTTGAAGCATGGGGTCTGGCTGCCGGAACTTATCTTCTATCTGTTGAAGCGGAAGGATATAAATCCCTTTCAACTGAAAATGTTTTCCTTGAGCCTGAGCAAACTTTATATTTAAAAATTGTCCTGAGGCCGCAGGCAGGCCAAGAGCGTTCAAAGTTTGAACAGATTTCTCTTGATTATACAAGCTGCCTTGAACAGACGACCTTATCCAAAGACCAAATTTTCAATTATCCATCAGGGCATAATGTCTGGTCATTAATAGAAAATCAAGATTTATCAGCCACCACCAACCGCATTGATGTCGGTGGACTTTGGGGAAGCAGGCCGGCTCTTTTTAGTGCCCGAGGAAGCTGTTCCTGGACCCAAAACACTTATCTCCTTAATGGTCTGGATGTAACTGATCCTTACTGGACAGGCTTTCCTCTTTTTTATCCAGATTATTATGGACTGGACTATACTCAACTGATAAATGCTGGTCACCCTCCTTATGCTTTTTCTCCCGGCGGCTATTTCAATCTTCTAACTCAAGAAGAGACTACGAGCTATAGAGGTGGTGCCTCTATTTTCTTTCTAAACAAGATGCTTCAAAGTAGAAACATCTCTTCATCTCTGATAAAGGAGGGCCTTACCGACAGTCATGGCTTTAATTATTATGTTGATGGTAATTTTCATCTTTCAGGCCCTATTATTAAAAATAAGCTCCACTTTTTTACTTCTCTTTCTACCTATCATTTCTCAAGAGATTTGGCCGACTATGCACCAGACGACAAGGCTTCTATTTATACTGGCTTGGTTAGCTTAAAGTATAATTTTCATAAAAGTAGTCTGCGCCTTTTATGGTCAGGCCAGATAGTCAGGCAGCCTTCTTTTGGAGCTGGAAGAGGTATTCCCCTCTCCTCTACTCTTGAACGAAACGACCACTACCATATCTTCCAATGTATCCTTAATTCAAGATTGAGAAACAACCATTCTTTAATGTTAAGCTTAGGTCTTAATAAAGGTATTATTGATTCCAATTTCAAAAAAGGAATCTTCCGGCCTTACAGCCTTGAAATCTTAAGAAATATTCCTTCTGGCCTGGCTCCTATGGCTGGCCACGATAAGAGAATGGCCGTAAATATATTAGCCATGGGCGATATTTTCCTGACTAAAGGTAAAAGAAGTTATCACCGACTGCAGTATGGATTTCAATTTAAATATGGCCAATCACTGGCCGCCCAAAAAATCTATAATAACCTCCATATCCACTTCTTTGAAGGTAAACCTCTCGAAATTGTCAAATATAATACTCCTCTCCAGCATAAAGAATTGGCTTACCAGCTTGATTTTTTCTGCGAAGAGTCTCTCACTTTTTCAAATCTGGCTACTCTAATCCTTGGATTTCATCTTATTTATAGTAAAGGTTGGGCTCAGCCCTACTCCTCTTCATTTGAAAATTCAGGTAGAATTAAGTGGGCCAACCTTTCTCCTCGAGCTGGCTTTATCTTCCCTCTAACCAAATCAAAAAAAACTGCTCTAAAATTTTGGGCAGCCCGTTATTACTTTACTCTGCCTCTTTCTTATCTTTCTTTCGGAAATCCAGATGCCTTAGGCGGTCTGGTTTACAGGTGGGATGATAAAAATAAAGATAAAGAGTTCCAACCTGGCGAGGAACAAGAGCTAGTGGAACGTCAAGGTCCTCTATTTTCAAGAATTGATCCAGATTTAAAACGTCCATATACTGATGAATTAGTTATTTCTTTGCAGACTATTTTCGCCCGGAATTTCCATCTGTCTTTATCGGGTTTTATAAGACAAACAAAAAATCTGGTGGAAACGGTAAATATTGGTGTTCCTTTCTCGGCCTATAATGAGCTTAAAATCTTTGACATCGGCGACGATAGAATACCTGGCACTCATGATGATTTAACCTTCATTGTTTACAATCAAAAATCAGAGACATTGGGTCAAGATTTTTTCCTTCTAACTAACCCAGAAGCTGAGAGTCGAATATCAAAATATTATGGATTGGATTTAACCCTGGTTAAAAAATATGGGCGACGGCTTACTTTTTTCCTTTCTTTAACAGCTACATCTGCCACTGGAACAACCAGTCCCGGTAACACGGCCTGGGAAAATGATGATGGAGTAGTGGGAAGCCTCTACGATAATCCTAACACATTAATCAATGCTCGAGGGAGGATGCGTTTTGATAGAGCTTATGTCGGTAGAATTGGCTTTAATTTATTGGCTGCTTTTGGTATAAGGATAGCGGGTCTGATTAAATATTATGACGGGCAGCCTTTTGCCCGCAAAATAATTGTCCGCGGCCTGAATCAAGGTCCTTTCTACATCCAGGCCCATCCGCGAGGAATAGCCAGATATGAATATAATCGAACAGTGGATATCAGATTGGAAAAAACATTCTCTTCCTCCAAGGGAAAAATAAGGTTTGTTTTGGACGTATTTAATCTCCTCAACAGAGGCTTAGCTACCCAGGAAAACGAATGGACTGGCCCAGAATTCCCGCTCCGTTTCGCTACAGAAATTCAATCTCCAAGAGTCTTTCGCTTAGGTTTAGTCTATGAATTTTGAGAAATTAAGGTTTAAATGTCTCATTTCTATTATGGTTATATTTTTTCTTCTCTTTCCTGCTTTACTTTTTGGCTATGAGATTTTCATCTACCGCCCTCATCTCCAAAAAAATTTCTGGAGCCAGGAACATAAGGTTTCCCTCCACGGTGATTTATTTGCTTACTTTCAATATCCCTGTAATTTCCCCAGCTATAATGACCTCAGCGGTGAAGAAGACAGGTGGTTTTTCGGATTTCAAAATTATATTTTCATCTCCCCAAGAGCTACCTTTTTAGCTCAACTGGTAACTCATGATGATGGTCAGCGTCGAACAAAGTTTGATTGGCATTTTGCCTTTAAATATTCTCTTTCGCAAAATCTGAGATTGATATTCGGACATGATAGCAATCATGATTCAGAACACCAAAGCTATCTTGTTAACAAGCCTTATTTTCTTAACCGTAATTACATAGGATTTGGCCTCCCTTTCAACATAGGAAGTTTCTATCTGGAGCCTTTTACCTGGTTTTTCCACCATTCGAACCAGCGGGGGCACCTGGATTTATCCGGCAATAAACTGCGTCAAGAAATGGGTTTAAGGTTAGGCTATTGGCACCGGCAGGGTTTAAGTTTGAGCTTACAGGTATTATCTCAGACAGAAAAACTTTTTTCTCTGGGACAAGCTTATCTGGCTGATTTAATCTTAAGGGTTAAAACTTTTGACTGGCTGGAGCTATCCCTGGGAGCTGGTCTTTGGGCTGATCTTCAGCCCAGTCGATGGGGCAGGAAGCAAAAATTTTTCAGGCTTATTTGGGGAGTGGCTATTCCTTTTTAGGAAAGGAGGAATGATGCTTTCTTTTCCAGAAAAATTAATTCTCATAGCCATTATCATTGTTACTGGCTTTGCCTTTTTCTATCCGGTTTTATACCGTTTCCGGATCATTCGCTCAGGCAAGCCCGAAAATAGGTTTAACAACTTAGCTTCAAGAGTGATGCAAGCTTTGGCCAAAGTTTTTCTCCAGAAATGTACTCTGAAAAATGAAAGAATATTCACAGGTATTATTCACGTTTTTATTTTTTATGGAGCTCTTTCCTTTGATACAATGACTGTTAATCATACTTTAGAAGGCTTTTTGGATAATTTTTATCTCTTTGGCCAAACCGGTTTTGCCCTATTTTTTTCTTTAATCATTGATATATTTGCTATCTTAGTTTTAGGGGCTGTGGTTTTCTTAGTTGTAAGACGTTACATTATAAGGCCAAAAGCCTATGCTACAGGATTACTTGATTCAGGCATAATCTATTTCTTATTAACAACAGTTACCTTAAGCTATCTTTATTTTGAATGTTTTAATATTTTAGCTGATCCCCATCAGGAACGCCTCTCTTTTTTAGGCATCCTTTTAGCCCATAAAATAAAGAGTTTAGGCTTAGAGCCATCGCTTGTGGCCTTCCATTTAAAAACTTCCTGGTGGCTCCATACCCTTATTGTATATGCTTTTATTACCTATGTGCCTCATTCTAAATATTTTCATATGTTTACTGGCCCATTTAATCTTGTCTTTCGTTCTCAAAAACCAATGGGCGAGTTAAAAGCCCTTCAATTAGATCTTGAACAAACAGAGACGTTTGGCTTAGAGAAAGCTTCAGATTTTACCTGGAAAGACTTACTTGATTCCTTTTCTTGTATGGAGTGTGGACGATGTCAGGATGCCTGCCCAGCTTTTGCCAGTGATAAACCTCTTTCACCTAAAATGATTATCCTCAACCTTAAACATTATCTCCTCCAACAAGGCAAAAATATAATTCATCAGAAAAAGGATGAACTTAAGCCTCTCATGGAAGAAATTTACAGCCCAGATGAAATTTGGACCTGTACTACTTGTGGAGCCTGCATGCATGTCTGTCCCGTAGAAATCGAACATATTCCCAAAATAATTGGCCTCAGACAAAGTCAGGTGTTAATGAGCAGTCAATTTCCTTCAGAATTAAATTCTTTTTTCCGAAATATAGAAACAAACAGCAATCCCTGGGGAATAGGTTTTGCTTCTCGGGCAGATTGGGCTCAAGAACTGGAGGTTAAACTCAGCAGCCAGCATCCTCAGGCAGAATACCTCTTCTGGGTAGGCTGTGCCGGCTCATTTGATGAGGAAGGTAAAAAAGTGGCTAAATCTTTAGTAACCATTATGAAAAGAGCCGGGCTTGATTTTGCTATCTTGGGAACAGAAGAGAAATGCTGCGGAGATTCTTTGAGACGTTTGGGCAACGAATATCTTTTCCAGACGTTAGCTGAAGAAAATATAAAAATATTTAAAAAATACAATATAAAAAAAATAATAGTTATCTGTCCTCATGGCTACAACGTATTTAAAAACGAATACCCCAGACTTTTAGAAATAATTCCTTCTCTCTCTCCTGAGGAAAAAGAAAATTTCAAAAAAATCAAAGTTTTTCATCATACTCAGCTTATAGCTGAGCTTATAAAAAGTGGTCGACTCTCGATAAAGCCAGATGAAGAGAAAGCCCTAACCTATCATGATTCTTGCTACCTTGCTCGTCATAATGGAATCATAGATGAACCCCGTCAAATTCTCTCTGCTTTGAGTCAAGGCAAAATAATAGAGCTTAAAAACAACAGGGAACATGGTTTCTGCTGCGGAGGAGGCGGAGGATTAATGTGGACAGAAGAATCCCTGGGAAAAAGAATAAATCATCTGCGCACAGATGAGATTATTAACTCCCAAGCCCAGATAGCGGCCACTTCCTGTCCTTTTTGTCTGACTATGCTCAAGGATGGATTAAAAGATAAAGATATTTCTAAGGTGGAAATTCAAGATATTGCTCAACTTGTAGCCAAGAATCTTGAGGATTAAAATAATAATTAATAATTATTTTGTTATTTCAGCGAGATTCTAAAATCTCTGCAAAAGCCGAGATGGCTCTATCTATATCCCTGTCGTCTATATCCTTATGGGTAACAAAACGAATTCCTCCTCTAGTGGGCAAGGCCAGCACTCTTCTTTTTTTTAGTTCATCTAAAAACTCTGGAATGGTTAAGCGAGGATGGTTTAAGTCAAAAATAATAATATTTGTTTGAATCAAGTCTGGATTTAGTTCTATTCCTGGTATGGTGGCAATAGTCTTTGCTAATCTTTTAGCCCTTTGGTGATCTTCAACGAGCCTCTCCCTCATCTCTGTTAAAGCCAAAATACCTGGGGCAGCTAAAACTCCCAATTGGCGCATTCCTCCCCCTAAAGCTTTCCTTACTCGGCGGGCTTCATCAATAAATTCCTGAGGTCCAGTTAGCATAGAACCAACTGGGGCAGATAACCCTTTTGAAAGACAAAACATTAAAGAATCTCCAATAGCAGCATAATCTTTAATAGAAACTCCTGAAGCATGGCAGGCGTTAAAAACTCGAGCTCCATCGAAATGAATCTTTATACCATGTTTATCGGCAATTTCTCGCAGAGCTTTTAAATTTTCCAGAGGGACTACTGTCCCACTCCAGTTGTTATGAGTATTTTCGATACAGATTAAGCTGGTTCGAGGAAAATGGACTGATGGTTTTCTAATATTCTTTTCCACTAAATCAGGATCCATAGCCCCCCGATTGGAAGGAAGGGGCCGGGGCATTATTCTGGCAATAAAAGTCATATGAGTAGATTCCATGTTATAAATATGAGATCTCTCCTCAACAATCACTTCATCCAGTTCCCTTGTCCAGACTTTAACAGCAATTGAATTGCCCATAGTACCCGAGGGGACAAAAAGAGCAGCTTCTTTACCTAAGAGTTCAGCGGACAGAGCTTCAAGCTTTTGGACAGTAGGGTCATCGCCCAGAACATCATCCCCAACTACAGCCTCGGCCATGGCCTTCCTCATTTTTTCGGTTGGCCTGGTCACTGTATCACTTCTAAAATCGGAGTAATTATTTATCATTCACTGCGCTCCTTTCTTTTTTCCTGCTCATTATAAAAAAAAACATCTCCAGAGTAAAATTATTATTAACGATGACAAGAATTTCCACTCCCGCTAGAAACTTTTTGAAGGTTTACTTGGTTATTAATCTATGGTATAGATAACTTTGATTTTTTGGCCTATTAAACTATGAAAAAAAAGAAAATTTATAATTACTTTATTTATCTTCTTTCTCTTCTTATTCTTTTCTTTTTGAGTGCAAATATTTCTTTTCAAGTAGTAATGAAAGGCGAAATGGTTTCTCTGCCTAATTTGATCGGTAAGACAATGAATGAAGCCAAACAAGAATTAGACAGGAAAAAATTATCGCTTGTCCAAAAAGGCACTCAATTTAGTACTAAATGGCCTCAGGGGCAGATTATATTCCAGGAACCTTCCCCTGGTTCAAAAATAAAATTAAACAAAAAAGTAAAAGTAATTTTGAGTGCAGGTAGCGAATTAGTTATCGTCCCTAAACTTATCGGCAAAAATCTTCAGTCCATTAGCCCAATCTTAGGTGAAGCAGGCCTGAAAAAAGGCAAGATATCTCAAGCTCACACTTCAAAATATGCAGCCAGCAAAATCATAGCCCAGCAACCAATTCCTTTAGCGAAAGTCGCCAGGAATTCCTCAGTTAGCTTTCTGGTCAGCCAGGGACAAAGAGAAAAAAAATATGTTATGCCTGATTTAATAGGAAAGCCAGCAGCTAGAATTATTGCCAGATTGAAAGAAATGGATTTCAAAGTAGAGGATATTCGTTATGTTTATTACCCTGGTTTAGAATCGGGTATTATAATCAAACAGTTTCCCCCTCAGGGATTCCGCATTCAAAAAAGAAACCTTATCAATCTGGAGGTAAGTAAATAATGATTCAAATTGCTCCTTCTATTCTTTCTGCTGATTTCACTAAAATCGAAGAAGCAGTCAAGACGGTAGAAGAGGCTGGGGCCGACTTAATTCATGTTGATGTCATGGATGGACACTTTGTCCCCAATCTTACTTTTGGGCCCAAGTTGGTCTCATCTCTCAAAAAAAAGACATCTTTGCCCTTGGATGTCCATCTAATGGTCGAAAATCCAGGCTTCTTTATTCCACTTTTCCAGGAGGCTGGAGCAGATTGGATTTCTATCCACTTAGAAGCTTCAGTTCACCTCCATAGACATATCCACCTCATAAAAGAATATAAGAAAAAAGCAGGGTTAGCTCTAAACCCAGCTACCCCTATTCATCTCCTGAACGATATTATCCAGGACCTAGATTATGTCCTCATCATGACCGTCAATCCTGGCTGGGGAGGCCAAAGTTTCATTGATTCGGGCCTGACTAAAATTGCCCAGCTTAAAAGCTGGATAGAAGGACAAAAGCTCCAAATACCCATAGAGGTGGATGGCGGCCTTAATTTGGACAATATAGAAAGAGTAATCAAAGCTGGAGCTGAGATTATTGTGGCCGGCTCGGCTGTTTTCCAGGCGGCCAACCCAGGAGATGTCGTTATTAAAATGAAGGAACTGGCAAACAAGGCTCTATCAAGATGATAGCTGTGGTAACTGGAGCCGCGGGTTTTATCGGCTCCCATCTCTGTCAGAGACTTTTAAAGAAAAACTGGGAAGTGGTGGGCATTGATTGTCTTACTGATTTTTATCCACGTTGGATAAAAGAAAAAAATATTTCTTCCTTGCTTAAAGAAAATAACTTTAAGCTATTAACGACAGATTTAAATCAGCTTGATTTGAAAAAAACATTAAAAAGCACAGATATTATCTTTCATCTGGCAGCCCAAGCTGGAGTTAGATCAAGCTGGGGCCAAAATTTCACTATCTACACTGAGAATAACATCGAAGCCACTCAAAAATTATTAGAAGCAACTAAGGAGGCAGCCGTCAAAAAATTTATTTTTGCTTCATCTTCTTCTGTTTATGGATTTTGTCCTAACCTTCCTGTGACTGAAGATAGTCCTCTTTATCCTTATTCGCCTTATGGAGTTTCTAAATTGGCGGCTGAAAAGCTTTGCTCTCTATATTACACAAACTACGGAATTCCCGCTTTATCTCTCAGATTATTTACAGTCTATGGACCAAGACAAAGACCTGATATGGCCTTTCATAAATTTTTAAAAGCTGGAGCCAAAAATAACCAGATTACCGTTTTTGGTGATGGTCAGCAAACAAGGGATTTCACCTATGTCACAGATGTCATTGATGGTTTTATGGCCGCCTTGGAGAAAGGTAAAATCGGTGAAATCTATAACATTGGAGGGGGTCAGAGGATAAAATTAGTTGATACTTTGCCTTTAATAGAGAAAACTTGCCAGAAAAAGATAAAAATCAGCTGGCAAAAAGTACAGAAAGGAGACGTCCCCCATACATGGGCTGCCATCGATAAAGCCCGTCGAGATTTAAATTATTCACCTCAGGTGTCTCTATTAGATGGATTGAAGGAGGAATGGATTTGGCTTCAAAAGCTCTATCAGTAAAAAACACAGCTGCTCAACTCAGAAGCAAGGAAAAAATTAAAAAGATAGTCTGTTTAACCATCATTCTCATCTTTGCTTTAATTCTTAGCTTCAGTTGCAAAAAAGAAAATCCAGAATTGGCACCAGACATCCAAAGCTCAGATGAAGCTCTCTACAAATTGGGAGAAAAATATATAAAGAAAGATCCAGAAAAGGCTCGTCTTTATTTAAGGCAAGTCATAGACTCTTTTCCCAAAAGCTTCTATGCCCAGCGAGCTAAACTGGCTATTGCTGATTCTTATTTTAAAAAAGGAGACGAAGGCAGCCTGATTCTGGCTGCTTCTGAATACAGAGAATTTATTTCACTCTTTCCCTTAAGTCCATCAGCTGCCTACGCTCAATACCAAATAGCCATGACCTTTTACAAAAAAGCCTTAAAGCCAGGGCGAGATCAAACGAAAACAAGACAAGCCTTGGCTGAATTCAAAAAAGTGATCACCAATTATCCCCTTAGCGAAGAGGCCAAATTGGCTGAGGAAAAAATAAAAGATTGTGAAGAAAGGCTGGCCGAACATGAACTCACCATCGGCGAACTTTATTATAAAATGGGTGCTTATAAAGGAGCGGTAAATCGCTTAAAAGAAATTCTGACCAATTTTCCTAATTATTCGAAGATGGACAGAGTTTACTACTATTTGGGAGATTCCTACCTTAAATGGAAGAAAAAAGATGAAAGTATTCCCTATTTTACTAAATTGATATCGGATTTCCCCCAGAGTAAATATGCTCAAAAAGCCCAAGAGATACTGAAGGAACTGGAAAAGAAAAAGAAATAATTTTTATCTATCCAAGGCGGAGGTTTAAATGAAAAGAAATGTTTATTTTTTAATTTTTATGATGCTCATGATGATTTCAGTCTACTTTGCTTATGGCCAAGAGCAAGCTTTCCCGACAGAGTCAAATATTTCCTGGAAACCGGGTTTCGGATTTGAATCCTTCTCCAGAACAATAGAATGGGATGGTAAAGAGTCAACCTCTAAACTTAAATCTTATTATTTTACCTTCAATACTGATATCGAGCTCCAATCCGGCCTAACCCTAAGCGGATTAATTGGATATTCATTTTCATCCTTTAATTCTTTAATCTTCAAAGAATTGCCTTTTTCTCTGGATTTACAAGCAGGAAGTATCGGAGGTTTTATTTTAGGAGCAGGCCTTCAAAAAAATATTTTATCTTTCAAAGACATTGAGATAGGAGCTTATGGTCAATTCGTCTATTGTCTGGGAGTAAAAGAAAATTGGGAAATACCTGGCCTGGCTGTAGAAGGAACAGCCCAGGGCAAGCCATCCTGGATGAGAGGAAAGGTTGGACCTATTTTTAGCTATGAGGGATATGACTATTTTCAGCCCTATATAAAATTTAATTTCAATAAACTGTGGGGAACTTTCAAAATGGAAGAAACTGTTGAGGATTTAAGTGGACAAGAAAAGAAAAAAATAACAGGAAAAAGCTTATTGGAGGCCAGTTTAGGAGCTATTTATCAGTTGAGCAATTCCTTAAGTTTTCAGGCTGAAATAAATTTATTGCCTTATAAAGGAGGGGTAAATTTAGGGCTGGTAATAAAAGGACTTTATTCTTTTTAGGCAAGGAGGCAAAAATGAAAGGCATAATAAAAAAAGCTGATAAATTATTATATCTATTAATTATAATCTTTATTACTACATCTACTCTGAGCTTCCAGAATTTTAGGTCTGATAAAAAAATCTACTATCACCGCCAACCCTTTCAAAGAGATCTTAAAGCTTTAAACAAAGGGCAGCCTTTCCACTCTAAAGGAATAAAATATGCTCCAGATCAAATCCTTGTCAAGTTCAAACCGAATCTAACAAAGCAGATGATTAAAGCAGAAATAGCTGCCTATCAAGCTAAAAAAATTAGACTAATTCCCCGGATACACGTTTACCAGCTTCAAATTCCAGAAAATCTAAGCGTAGAAGAGATGTTAACTATTTTCAGGCAGAATCCCGACGTCGATTATGCCGAACCAAATTATAAAGCCTATATAGCTGTCACCCCTGATGATGTTTTTTTCAAGTGGCAGTATGCTCTTTATAATTCAGGTCAAGAGATTGGTCCAGCGGGCAGCCCTCGAGGGAAATCCGGAGCTGACATTAAGGCTCCCTCTGCCTGGGAAGAAACCAAAGGAGATGAGCAGGTAATTATTGCCTTTATTGATACAGGCATTGATTTTAACCATCCTGACTTAAAAAATAAAATTCTTTCCAGCGGCCCAGACTATGCCAACGACGACAACAAAGCCGCAGACGACAATGGTCACGGTACCTTTGTAGCTGGAATAGCTGCAGCTGAAACAAACAACAGCGAAGGTATTGCTGGAGTTGCCTGGAACTGTAAAATCCTCCCCATCAAAGCCATGGATGAAGAAGGGTCTGGCTACTACAGCTGGATTATTCAGGCTATTATCTGGGCCACAGATCATGAAGCTGACGTTATCAATCTCAGCTTAGGTGGAGAGGAACCAGCTAAAAGCTTAAGAGATGCGGTCAAGTATGCTAACGAAAATAATGTGGTTGTGGCTGCGGCGGCCGGTAATGATGGGGCTTCTGTCCTTTATCCAGCTGCTTATGATGACTACTGTTTGGCTGTGGCGGCTACTGATTATAATGACAATTGGATTTCCTGGTCCAATTCAGGCCCAGAAGTAGATGTAGCTGCTCCTGGGGAAAGAATCGTCGGACCGGTCCCTACTTGGTATTGGGGCCCAGGTTCTTTTCCATATGGGTATGGTTCAGGAACTTCGGCTTCAACACCCCATGTAGCTGGTTTGGCCGCCTTAATTAAAAGTATAAAGCCCTGGCTTACAGCTTCAGAAATAATGAATATAATTAGTTATTCATCTGATGATATAAACTCTTCTCAATTCCCTGGAAAAGATAAATATATCGGTTATGGGCGGATAAATATGGAGAACGCATTGGTGCCTATTAAAATAACTTCAGGCCCATGAATAAATGATCAAATTTCTGCGCATAAAAAATTTAGCCACCATAGAAGAACTGGAATTAAAACTTAACCAGGGTTTTTCCATATTAACTGGTGAAACTGGGGCGGGAAAATCTATTATAATTGATGGCATTAGATTAGTCCTGGGCGAAAAAGCAACTCCTGACATTATCAGAACCGGAAAGAAAGAGACTTCGGTTGAAGCTATATTTTTCACTCCTACATCTCCTCCAGCTAAGAATAAAAAAAGCGAACTATTCATCCAGAGAAAAGTTTCCCAAGAAAGCCCAGGTAAGGGATACATAGATGGAGTCCTTGTCCCCTTAAAAAAACTTAAAGAGAAAAGCAGCCAGCTGGTGGATATTTATGGACAAAATGACCATGCTTTTTTGCGCCAAACCGATAACCAGCTTGATTACCTCGACTATTATGCCCAGGTTATTCCCTTAAGGTTAAAGGTTGGCCAAATAGCTCGTGAACTAAAAAAGTTGGCTAGAGAAAAAAAGGAACTGGAAACCAAAGAAAGAGAAAGACAACAGAGGCTTGATTTCTTGGATTGGCAAATAAAAGAAATTGAAAAAGCTGAGCTTAAAAAAGGAGAAGAAGAAAAGTTACTCTATGAGAGAAAAATTTTAAAAAATGCAGCCAAAATCTTATCTTTAGTAGAAACAGCTCTGGAGATTTCCTATAACCAAGAAAATTCAATCTCCACCTTACTGGCCAAACTCGAAAATACGGTCAGAGAACTTTCTGCCTTTGATCAATCTCTTGAAAACATAGGAGAGGCAATTAACCAATTCCAAATCACAATCAATGACTTCTCGGACTTTCTCATAAAGTTCAAAGAGAAACAAATTCTCTCGCCAGAGAAATTGGAAACTATTGAAGAGCGTTTAAGCCTTATCGAAAAATTAAAAAGAAAATATGGTCAAAACATTGAGGAGATTCTCCTCTATCTGGAAAAAGCTAAAAAAGAATACCAACAGCTTAGTACAAGTCAGGAGAAGCTGGAAGATTTGAGCCTAAAAATAGACAAGAAATTTTCAGAATTTAAAACCCAGGCTAAAAAACTAGGCCAACTAAGAATGGATTCCGCTCAAAAGCTGGAAAAGAGAATTGAACAAGAAATAAGCAAGCTGGGCATGAAAAAAGCCCGATTTAAGATCAAGACAAAATCTATTCCCTGCCAGAAAGAGATGATCTCGGCAGTAAAAGAAAAAGGTACAGAAGAGGTTGAGTTTCTCATCAGTCCTAATCCAGGAGAAGAGCTAAGGCCCCTGCGCAAAATCGCTTCAGGAGGAGAGCTTTCCAGAATCATGCTGGCTCTGAAATCAATTGGTAAAGAAACAGAAAGATTAAAAACTCTCATTTTTGATGAAATTGACTCTGGTATAGGGGGAAAAACAGCTGAATTTGTAGCTCACAAACTTCAAGCTCTAGCCTCTAAGCATCAAATTATTTGCATTACCCATCTTCCTCAAATTGCCTCTTTTGCTTCTGATCATTACCGAATAGAAAAAAAGATTATGCACAACAGGACCTTTACTACTATAAAAAAACTCTCCTTCAAAGAGAGAGTGGCGGAAATAGCCAGGCTACAAACTGGAAGCAGAATTACGGAAACAGCTTTGAATAATGCCCGAGAAATGCTTATCCATAATCTCGGTCTTAGCCAAAGGTAATTAAAACATGAATAGAAATAACATCCCAGGCTGATTAACCTCTTTCCAATATCAATCAAAAAATAACTTCCAGCACCAAATTATTTTCCTTAATAAAACTTTCTCTCTTTCAGCCTTTATATTATATTATTATTCTGAGTTTCATTAAGGTTAGAACAGGATGAGAGTTAATTATAATACCTTTAGAAACATTAAATTCTATATACATACTTTCGGCTGTCAGATGAATGAAAATGATTCAGAAAGAATAGCTGGAATATTGTGCCAAAAAGGAGCAAAGGTTTCACCTTCCCTCGAAGAAAGCAATTTAGTTATTGTCAATACCTGTGCTGTTAGAAAAAAATCTGAAGATAAACTTTTTTCCTTTTTGGGAAGATTATCTTTACTCAAGCAGAAGAAAAACATCAAAATAGGTGTAGCCGGTTGTGTAGCTCAGCTCTATCGCTCCCACTTGCTGGAAAAAAAGCCTTTTGTAGATTTTGTCATAGGTCCGGACAACTATAACGAGCTACCGGCCCTTCTTGCCGATAAGGCAGCCGAAAAAATTATAGCTACCAGCTGGAAAAATGAATGCCAGGAATTCTCTCCGGCTCAAGTTTTAAGAAAAAGCAAATATAGTGCCTATGTGACTATCATGGAGGGTTGCAATAATTTTTGTGCTTATTGTATTGTGCCTTTTACCAGAGGAAGAGAAAAATTCAGGCCAATGTCAGAGATTATTAGAGAGATAAAATACTTAGCCGAGAATGGTTATAAGGAAGTTCATCTTCTTGGACAAAACGTAAATTCTTACTATGACCCTGAATCATCAAAGACTTTCCCTCAACTTCTAAGAGAGGTAAACAAAATTGAAGGTATAGAATGGATAAGGTTCTTGAGTTCTCACCCTAAAAATTTTGCTCCGGCCATTACTGAAGCCATGAAGGATTCAGACAAAGTCTGTCATCAGCTCCATCTACCAGTTCAATCTGGTTCTTCGTCAATTTTAAAAAAAATGAAAAGAGGATACACCAGAGAAGAATATCTGGAAAAAATATTTTATCTACGCAAATTAATGCCTGATATCAGCTTGAGTACAGATGTTATAGTCGGATTTCCAGGAGAAACAGAAGAAGATTTCCAGCAAACTCTTGATCTTCTAAAAGAAGTTCGATTTACTAACATTTTTTCTTTCCACTATTCTCCCCGTCCTTTTACAGCCGCAGCCAAAATGAAAGATAATGTTCCCCTCAGGGAAAAAAGAAGAAGACTCATTGAACTTCAAACTCTCCAGAAAAATATCCAACTTGAATCCAATAAATCTCTTATTGGAAAGGCCATAAAAGTTCTTTGTCTGGGAAAAAGCAAGAAGAATCCTCAGCTTTATTCCGGCCGTAATGAGAGCTACCAGGTGGTAAATTTTAAAAGCCAGAAAAATGTTATAGGCCGTTTTGTCCATGTCCTCATTGCTGACTGTGGCCCTTACAGCCTAATAGGAAAGTTAACCTAAGAGAGAAGCCTCCTAATTTTCAGGTATTCAGGCCAAATAATACTTCTGAAAAAACAACGTTTAATAACTCTTCCCTGAGATGAGTCTATATCAACCAGAGCTAAATTTATTAACTCTTTTTTAGCTGAGGCAAGAGAGTTTTTTTCTATAATTTCCACCCGCCATTTAAAACCGGTTTTACCTGGGGAGAGATATTTATTAGTAATTATTGTTGGCCGCTCTTCAGGAGTAGAAAAACAAGATTTAATAAAAAAAATTATAGAAGGATCTTCAAAGGCAATCTGCAAAGCTCGAATGCTACTAATACCATTTTCTCTAATCAATTTTTCTGGTTTTCTACCTTTTGGTGCTAAGACGAAATTAATGGATAAATTAAAAGGGCAAATTTCGTGCCAACTATCATTTAATATCTATTTCTTTTAATATCAATAATATATAAAATACAATTAGATCAATTTATATCTCTAATATCTGCTCAAAATGGCACAATATGTGCCTTTGAGGCAGCGATTCTAGAATTAAATTGCCTTTTGTATTTCTTTATGCTATAAAATTGGCTTAAATTTTAGAGGAAGGATATCAATGAGCATTATAAACTTAATTCCCTATTCCTTTATAATTGGCTTACTTGGTGTTGGTTTCGCCGTTGGTCTTTACTTTTATGTCAAAAAATATCCCCGTGGGAATGAATTGATGAATGACATAGCGGAATCAGTCCACTCTGGAGCTATGGTGTTCTTAAGAAGAGAATACCTTCATATTTCTGTTTTTGTAGTTGCCGTTTTTATTGTCCTCTGGAGATTATTTTCCATCTACACCAGTTTGGCTTTTCTCACAGGAGCCAGTTGTTCAATGCTGGCCGGCTTCATTGGCCTCAAGGCTTCTACTCGCTCCGCCGTAAGATCTACTCAAGCAGCTATCGATGGGGGGATTTCCCGGGCTTTGACTGTCGCTTTCCAGGGGGGAGCAGTTATGGGCACTTCGGTCGCGGCCTTGGGCGTGGCTGGCCTTGGACTTTTTTTCTTTTTTACTAAAGATCCTAAAATTATCAATGGATTTGCCATGGGGGCCAGCTCAGTGGCTCTATTTGCCCGCGTTGGAGGAGGCATTTACACCAAAAGTGCTGATGTTGGAGCAGATCTTGTAGGCAAAGTAGAAGCAGGGATTCCTGAAGATGATCCTCGAAACCCTGGAGTTATTGCTGACAACGTGGGCGATAATGTTGGAGATACGGCTGGTATGGGTGCTGATCTTTTTGAATCTTACGTAGGTTCAGTAGTGGCTTCCTTAGCTCTAGGAGCAACAATGACCCCTGCCTTGAATTATATGTCCCTGCCTTTATTGCTTATTGTCATTGGACTCATTAGCTCCATTATCGGTATTTTCTCTATTGAAGCATTAAAAAACTTAAACCCCCAATCAGCCTTGAGGAATGCAACCTATATAAGTGCTTTATTGTTTATAGCTGGATCCTTTTTTTCTATCCGCTATATCCTGGGCAACATGGGTGTTTTTTGGGCTGTCCTAAGTGGAATGTTGGCTGGAGTTCTGATCGGGCTGGAAAGCGAATATTTCACTTCTGGACCTCCTATTAAAACTATTGCCAGAACGGCCGAAGCCGGTAGCGCTCCGCTCATAATTATTGGTTTAGCTATCGGTTTCCAAAGTACTATTCTTCCTCTTTTGACAATAGCCGGAGCTATCTTTCTCTCTTTCAAACTAGCCGGGCTATATGGGATCGCTATTTCTGCCGTAGGTATGTTAGCTACTATTGGTATTGTGATGTCAACAGATTCCTACGGTCCCATTGCTGACAATGCCGGCGGTATTGCGGAAATGTCTGAAGCAGGCGCTGAGATTAGAAAAATTACAGATAAGCTTGACGCTTTGGGAAACACAACAGCCGCCATAGGCAAAGGCTTTGCTATCGGTTCAGCCGCTCTGACAGCTTTAGCTCTCTTTTCTGCTTACCAAAAAACGGCCGGATTAACCTCCATCAGCTTAACCGATGCCGAGACAGTTATTGGCCTTCTTATCGGAGCCCTGATGCCTTTTATCATGTCTTCTTTAACTCTAAAAGCAGTAGGTAAGGCGGCTGATAAAATGATTCTGGAAATAAGAAGACAATTTAAAGAAATCAAAGGTCTTATGGAAGGAAAGGCCAAGCCTGATTCTGATCGCTGTATAGATATTGTAACTCGCAATGCCCTTAAAGAGATGATTTTGCCTGGTCTTTTGGCTGTGATTACGCCTCTGCTGGTTGGCTTTTTAATCGGTCCCGAATCATTAGGCGGATTTTTAGCTGGAGCCACTTCAACTGGGGTGTTGATGGGTATCTTTATGGCCAACACCGGTGCCTCTTGGGATAACGCTAAAAAATGGATTGAGGAAGGTAACCTCGGAGGAAAAGGAACAGAGATTCATGCAGCTTCCATAATTGGCGATACAGTCGGCGATCCCCTAAAAGATACAGCCGGTCCTTCTATGAACATTTTAATTAAGCTCATGGCCGTTGTCAGCCTGGTCTTTGCTCCTCTTATAATGTAAAAAAATCCCTTCTTCCACCCAGAAATCTACCTTCCCCTCCACCCTTAGAAGCATCCTTGATCTGCTCATATTTTCCACACTCTATATATAATCCAAAATTCCTTTAATATTAATCTTGTAATAAAATAAATCAGCTATCTTAAGGGGCATCTTTAATTTTTGATAAAAGTTGTGCAATCGCTGCCTCCCCTGCTCTTTATTTGATATTATTCAATAATTCAGTTATAATTCTGGCCTCTTTATCTTCCTGTTATAATCAGAATTGAGGAAGCCTAAATGAAAGTTAATGTCTGGAACACTATCATCCAGCTCAGTAAGGAGCGAGGTGTAAAGAAAGAAGTAATCATTCAGGCTATCGAAGAGTCCCTCAGAGTAGCTTCCTCTCAATACTTTAGCCACAATGAAAAAATAAACATCTCCTTCCAACCTGAAAAAGGCAAATTAAGGGTTTATACTGTAAAAAAAGTGAGTCTTCGTCCCCAAGATTTAGCCACTGAAATTTCATTGTCGGAGGCTAAGAAAATTAGTGAGGGAGCCACACTGGGAAGTTCAATCGAAATAGACCTCCCCTCAGAAACTTTGGGCCGAATAGCTGCTCAAGCAGCTAAGCAAGTAATTTTCCAAAAAGTAAGAAATGCTGAGCAGGAAAAGGTTTATGAAGAATTTGCTCCCCGCCTGGGTGAAATTGTCACCGGCATCTTAAGAAGATTCGAAACTAATAAAAACATGATTCTTGAAGTCAATAAGACAGATGTTCTTTTTCCTTATAGAGAAAAATTGAAAAATGAAGAATTTAAAAGAGGCGATAGAATAAGAGCCGTTATTATTCAAGTCTTTAAAGAAAATAGAGGACCTCAGGTCATTGTATCCAGAGCTGACAATAAATTTTTAGCTAAGCTGCTTGAGTTAGAAATCCCAGAAATAGCCAACGGCAGTATTGAAATTAAAAACATTGTCCGCCAACCAGGCGAAAGGGCTAAGGTGGCCGTCCTTACTAAGGAGAAAGATATTGATCCTATCGGAGCCTGTATCGGAGTAAAGGGAAATAGAATTTTGGCTATTAGCAAAGAGTTGCACGGCGAAAAAATCGATATAATAGAGTGGTCAGATAATCCCCTGCTTTATGCTAAAGCAGCTTTAAGTCCAGCTAAAATTGAAAAAGTTTTTATTTTAAATAAACAAGAAAAGTTAATGCAGGCTATTGTTTCCAAAGATGAACTTTCTTTAGCCATCGGAAAAAAAGGTATTAACGTTAGACTTGCTTCCAGATTGGTGGGCTGGAAAATCGAAATAAAAGGGAATTGGGAATAAAAAATCTGGAGAAATCGTGATCAAATGACAAAAACAAAAATGGAAAAATCAAAAAAGGTTCCAAAAACAGGTAAGCCATCTGTCCCCAAGATTAAGCTGATAGAGGGAATGAGTCTGAAAGATCTTTGTTTGCAGCTTAAGACTAAAGCTAAAGATATAATAGATAAATTAGCTGAGAAGGGAATTAGCGTTATGGTTAATGATGTTGTAGATGATAGAATAGCTCAAATACTTTCTCAAGAACTAGGATTAGAAATAAATATCGTTTCCATTGAAGAAGAGGTCAGAGCTCAAGCTGAAAGTAAACCTGAGGATTTGCTTCCCAGGCCTCCTGTGGTAACTATTATGGGCCATGTTGACCACGGTAAGACCACCCTCCTTGATGCTATCCGTGAATCCAATATAGTAAGCAAAGAATCGGGGGGAATTACCCAGCACATAGGAGCCTACAGAGTGTCTTACAACAATAGATCCATAACTTTTATTGACACTCCTGGCCACGAAGCATTCACCAAATTAAGGGGTCGGGGAGCCAAAATAACAGACATAGTAGTTCTGGTTGTAGCTGCTGATGATGGTGTCATGCCTCAGACAAGAGAAGCCATCAATCATGCCCAAGCAGCCGGAGTTCCCATTATTGTGGCCATCAACAAAATAGACAAGCCGGAGGCTGACCTTGACAAAACAAAACAACAATTGTCAAAAGGAGGTCTGTTGGTCGAGGAATGGGGAGGAGATACTATCTGTGTTGAGCTCTCAGCTAAAGAAAAAACCAATTTGGATGAATTGTTAGAGATGATTCTACTTCTAAGCGATGTAATTGAAATAAAAGCTAATCCAAAGGTAAAAGCTCAGGGAGTAATTTTAGAAGCTCGCTTGGATGTCAAAAAAGGACCTCTAGCTACGGTTATAATCCAGCAGGGAACCCTCCATCAAGGCGAAGCCTTTGTGGCCGGACTCTCCTATGGCAAAGTTAGAGCTCTTTTCGATGAAAACGGCAAGCCAATAAAAACAGCAGAACTTTCTATGCCAGTTGAAGTCTTGGGCTTTTCTGAGGTTCCGGAAGCAGGAGATACTTTTCAAGCTGTAGCTGATTTTATTCAAGCCCGCCAAATCATCCAATTCAGACAGTCTCTGGTTAAAAAAGAAGAAATTAAAAGACCCGAACGCCTTACTCTCGATGATCTGTTCAAAAAAATGGAGGAAGGTGAAGTAAAAGAACTTCCTCTTATTATAAAGGCTGATGTCCAAGGGTCTGTAGAAGTTCTAAAAGACATTCTCCCTAATCTTAGTACTGACAAAATTAAAATAAACATAATCCATGCAGCCACAGGCAACATCAATGAATCTGACGTCCTCTTAGCTTCAGCTTCTAAGGCAATTATTATTGGCTACAACACTAAAGCCAACGGTAAAATACTCGATTTGGCCAAAGAGGAAAATGTAGAAATCAGAAGCTACAAGGTAATTTACCAATTAACCGAAGACATCAAAAAGGCCCTGGCTGGAATGCTTGAACCCACTGTTCGAGAAAAATATCTGGGCCGAGCCGAAGTGAGAAGGATTTTTAATATCCCCCGGGTTGGGGTTGTAGCTGGTTGTTATGTTTTAGATGGAAAAATAACCAGAAACGCAGAAGTAAAGGTAATCCGAAATAACGAACTTATCCACAAAGGAAGAATATCTTCCCTTAAGCATCTAAAAAACAACGTAACTGAAGTCACTAAAGAATATGAGTGCGGTCTTAGTTTAGAAAAATTTAAGGAGATTCAAGAGGGAGATATTATCGAAGCTTTTATTACTGAAAAAGTAAGTTCAGAATAAAAATTCAGTTATGAGGAGCCCTGTCCATGATAATTGGATATTTATTCTTAGATATTCATTTTCCATACTGCCATTCCCTTAAGGAAAAACGAAAAAGATTAAACAGTATCAAAGAACGCATCAAAAACAGATATAACATTGCTCTGGCTGAGCTTGAATATCAAAACAAATGGCAGAGAAGCAAAATAGGCATAGTCACCCTCAACAACGAAAAAAGAGTAATTGAAAGTACTTTTCAGAAGATCATTCAAGATTCAGACGATAATATAGATGGAGAAATTATCAATTATAAAATTCAATATTTTTGATTTAATCAGCAAGATAAGCCGAAGGGTAATTTTATTTTAAAACTCTTTAGTAAAAATGAGATCTGTCGTGAATGACAGCCGACGCCAAAAAAGAATATCGAGCCTTATCAAAGAAGAATTAAGCCGCCTTTTCATCGAATTCTTTCAAACTTCATCTTCAGGCTTGATTACCATAACCAGAGTTGAAATGAGTAAGGATTTAAAGACTGCCTACGTTTTTTTAAGTTTATATGGCTGTAAAGAAAAAGAGAAAGTCATGGAGCTCTTAGAAAAAAGAAAAGGGATGCTCAGAAAATCTATTGCCACCAAGATAAAATTGAAGTATAATCCTTTGCTAATTTTTTCATTTGACCAGACAAATGCCTATCAGGAGCGAATTAATAAAATCATAGAAGCAATAAGAAAAAATGAAAGAGAATCCAGTCGATCTAATAAGAAAAAAAATCATTGACAGCCAAAGTATTGTAATCACATCTCACCTCAGACCCGATGGAGATTCAATCTGTACCAGCTTAGCCTTATATTTTACAGGAGAACTCTTAGGCAAAAAGATGGCTATCGTTAATAAAGATCCTACTCCTTATCCTTTTAATCAATTTCCTGACAGCAAAAAGATTCAAATTGGTCAAATTCCTTCTCAAGGATATGATCTGGTCATTCTCCTTGAATGTGCCAATGTTTCTCGGTCAGGCCAAAAAAATATAAATAATTACTTTAAGATCAATATTGATCACCACCATTCTAATGATTATTATGCTGATATCAACTGGGTAGACCCTCAAGCTTCAGCTGTGGCTGAAATGGTTTTTGAACTGGCAGAAAAGTTAAAAATAAATTTTAATCCAAAAATAGCCACTCATCTTTACTGCGGCATCATATCTGACACTGGTTCCTTCCAGTTTTCTAATACCAGGGCTAAATCTTTTGAAGTTTGTCATAAATTAATCCAATATGGAGCTAATCCAGTTGAAACTTCTGAGAGACTTTTCAACAATAATCCTCCAGAGAAAATTAAGCTCTTAGGCAAGGTGCTGTCTACCCTGCAAATGAATAAAGAGGGAAATATTGCCATTATCTCTATGTTCCGCCAGCACCTTAATTCTTTAAAGCTCAAAGAAATAGATACCGAAGATATTTCTACTCTGGCTCGGTCTATTAAAGGAGTGTCGGTGGTCCTTTTCTTTAAAGAAATAAAAAAAGATACTTTTAGAGTGAGTTTGCGGGCCAAGGGGACAGCCAATGCTGCCGAGATAGCCGAACATTTTGGAGGTGGCGGACATCTTCATGCCGCTGGTTTTACCGTCCGGGGTAAATATGAACGTTTGATCAAAGAAGTACCAGAAAAAGTTTCAGCTCTTCTTCACAAGCAAAATTTACAACAGGCTTCATCCTCTCCTCAAAAAAATATTAAATAAAGCTCAGTTATGGATGGCCTTATCTTAGTAGACAAGCCCCCAGATTATACTTCTCATACCATAGTCAAAGAAATCAGAAAATATATAAAAGGTAAAAAGGTGGGACATTATGGCACTCTTGATCCTCTGGCTACGGGGTTAATCATAATAGCTGTAGGTAAAGCCACCAAACTGTTTCCTTTCTTTTCAAAAACAGATAAAGCATACTTTGGCAAAATAAAGCTTGGATATTCAACTGATACTTATGATGCCCACGGCCAGACTGTTTCACCTCCTCAAGAAGAATTTCCATCATTAGAGGAACTCCTTAAATCTATGAAAAAATTTAAGGGGGCAATAGACCAAATTCCTCCTCCTTTTTCAGCTAAAAAATATCAAGGCAAGCCTCTGTATACATTGGCCAGGCAAAAAAAATACATTGAGCTTAAACCTTCAAAAGTCTATGTCTATTCTTTCCAGCTTAAAGATTACAGCCCTCCTTTTGTAAGTTTCAAGATAAAATGTTCTTCTGGCACATATATTAGATCTATTGCTCACAATCTTGGCCAGCAATTGGGTTGCGGAGCTCATCTTTGTCATCTGTGTCGGACTGAAGTCGGCAATTTCCACCTTAAAGATGCCCATTCTTTAGAAAAAATAAAAACTCTGGCAGAACAGGCAAAATTTGATGAATTCCTAATTCCTTTGGAATTCCTCCTGCCTCAATTCCCCAAAATTATATTGACGCCTGAAGGAGCCAGTTTAGCTAAAAATGGGAATTTAATTTACCCTGAAAAAATAATTAAAATTTTAACCTCCCAAGAATCCTCTTTAAATAGCAAAAAAGAAAAAGAAGATATCTATAGATTGTTTAGTCTTGAAGGAAAGCTTTTAGCTTTAGCCAGGAAAAGCACAGAAAAAAAATGTCTTCATCCGTTTTTAGTCATTGATTCTGGCCCAGACCATAATTCTACCTAAGCCAGATGAAAGAAAAGGAATATTTTGCCTCTCGCTGGGCAATAATTTTAGCCGGCATAGGTATGGCTGTGGGTACAGGGAACATCTGGCGGTTTCCCCGGATTGTATCTCAATATGGGGGCGGTGCCTTCATGATTGCCTGGTTAATTTTTCTCTTCCTCTGGTCTATCCCTCTTTTAACCATTGAAATTGGTATCGGCAAGAAAACGAGAATGGGAGTTATTGCTTCTTTCAACCAGATCATGGGCAAAAATTTTACCTGGATGGGAACTTTTATCGCTTTTGTCACTACTTCTATCATGTTTTATTATTCAGTAGTTACAGGCTGGTGTCTAAAATACTTTGTAGCTACTTCCTGGCAAGGCCTAATAAAAAAAGATTCTTCCCAATTTTGGTATAGTTTTACTTCATCTTGGGAGCCGATAATCTTCCATCTGCTGGCTATAAGTATCGGGACCCTTATAATTTATGCTGGAGTAGTAAAAGGAATTGAAAGAGCCAATAAAATCCTTATTCCTTCCCTTTTTTTTCTTCTAATCATAGCCTGCATACGGGCTCTCACTCTTCCTTCAGCTCTTCATGGTTTGAATTTTCTCTTTTCCCCTAATTCAGCTAAATTAACAGATTATAGAGTCTGGTTAAATGCTCTTAGTCAATCTGCTTGGTCTACGGGGGCCGGTTGGGGCTTAATTCTTACTTATGCAGTCTACTCTCATCGTCGGGAGGAGCCTCTCTTAACTTCAACCACCATAGGTTTCGGTAATAATCTGGCTTCGCTCCTGGCCGCGGTGGCAGTTATCCCCACCGTCTTCTCCTACTTTGCTCAACAAAATTTTTCTCTTTCCAAAGTATTAGAAGTGATGAAAACAGATAATCAAGGTTTAACTTTTATTTGGATGCCCCATTTATTCTCTAAAGTACCTGCTGGTACATTCTTTCTGGCTCTCTTTTTTTTAGCTCTTTCTTTGGCTGCTTTTTCTTCTCTTATTTCAATGATTGAGCTTGATACACGAATCTTAATGGATGCTGGTCTTTCCAGAAAAAAGGCTGTATTTATAGTAGGAGCGGCAACTTTTGTTCTGGGTTTACCATCAGCCTTGAGTATGGCTTTTTTTAATAATCAAGATTGGGTCTGGAGTTTAGGTTTGATGGTTAGCGGTTTCTTTTTTACCCTGGCTATTATAAAATTTGGCCTAAATGATTTCCGCCAAAAAATATTATCCACCCCTGATAGCAGAATTAAGGTAGGAAAATGGTTCAACTTTTTTCCAGCCTTTCTCCTCCCTGTTCAGTTTTTGATAATGATAGGCTGGTGGTTCTGGCAAAAACACACCCAAGACCCCCGTAGCTGGTTTAAAATATTTTCGGTATCATCACTGGGAACAGTTCTTTTTCAATGGCTTCTGGCTCTTTTTATATTTATTATTTTAAACCGATATCTTAATCGTAAATTAGTTAGGAGCTAAACTAAAAATGACAACTTCGGCTCTTTTATTTATGATTTTTATGTTTGCCGTCTGTTTAGGGGGTTTTATATACACTCTCTACCTTACTTCTAAAAGGTAAAAATGTCCATTTTTTCTATGATTTGGCTCTAAAAATTGATTATTGTTTTTCTTTGTCGATTAAAGAAAAATCTTGAATATTTCTTTTGCTAAATAAGCAATTTGCCCCATTAATATCAACAAAATCAAATTCTTAGTCATCAACTCCTTGAATTTTCAACAGAGATATTGTATTTTTAACTAGAAATGAGATTAAACAAGAACCAAATAGAACATATGACCTTTGTCATCATCAAAAATCTCCTTAAAGAGGAGAAAATATTAGTAGATGACAGAAACAAACTAATCGAAGATATTATTAATTTAATCACAGAAGAATTCCAAAAAGAAGACAAATTAGATCAGGAAGTAAGGGAGATATTAAGCAAATATATGGAAAAAATTAGAAAAGAAAACATCGAATATCAAACTATGTTCAGAATGATTAAATCCAAATTGGCCAAAGAAAGGAATATTGTCTTATGAGTATCCGGTTATCCCGAGAAAAAATAAATTATCTATCCAGAAAAATCCTTGATGCTCTATTTAACGACGACCAAGTAGAGTTTCTGGATGAGCCTAACGAAATCAGACTTTCCATAGTAAAAAGTATTGAAGATGAAATAAAACTTTATGAGCTTTTAGACAAAAAGGCTATAGAAAAAATCCAAGCTCAAAAAAAATCTATCAAAGAAGGAAGTCGGGAATGGGAAATTCTCTACCGAAAGTACTATAATGAAGAAATTTCGAAGCTCGGAAAATTTTTCGAATAAATCATCTCTTTCCCAATCAAAAAAATCCTTCATAGAATTCAAAGAAAAGGTCCGCTATTCAGAAATAGATAAAATGGGCGTTGCTCATCATAAAAATTATCTAGAGTGGTTCGAAATTGGACGGACAGAATTCTGCCGCCATCAAAACATTCCATATAGCCAAATAGAAGCCAGAGGTTATTATCTGGTTGTGGTTGAAGCTTACTGTAAATATAGAAAACCTTTAAGATATGAGGATGAATTTAATATTAGAGTAATCCTCGATCAACTAAGTCCAAGAAAAATTGTCTTCAAATATGAATTATTAAAAGATGATAAAACCATTGCTTCAGGCTATACTGTCCACTTAGTCATTAATTCTAAAACTGAAGTCTGTTCCCTCCCACCCGATATTATAGAAAAAATAAAAGCCCCAATCCCTAGAGCTAATCCTTTAAAATAGAAGAACAGATGAAATGATGGTAATATTACCTTAAATAGCCCTTTTTGAGCAAATAATCTCTTAAAGCATCTTTCCAATGAGAAAACTTTGGCAGGCCAATCTCTTTTGCCTTTTTATTTTCCAGCACTGAATATGAAGGTCGAACAGCTTTGGCTCCATAAGTCTGGGAATCAACAGGAATAAGGGTGGCTTTTTTCCTCAGCAATGAAAAAATTGCTTCAGCAAATTGAAACCAAGTACATTGTCCTTCGTTAGTAAGATGATATAGACCATAGTGTCGGGTGGGCAGGAGCTCTCTGATAATGAGAGCCAGCTCGGCTGTGGAGGTTGGGGTTACCCATTGATCGTTAACAACTCGAATGACCCTTCCTTTCTTTTCTGAAGAAATCATGGTATCAACAAAATTTGTCCCTTTGCCCCAGCAACCAGCTTGTCCATACAAGCCGCAAGTACGAATTAAATAATATTTTTTTAAAATACTGCTAACAAAATATTCTCCCGCCAACTTGGAAACAGCATAAACACTAAGCGGATGAGGTGTGTCTTCTTCAGTGTAAGGTTCTTTTTTAGCTCCATCAAAAACATAATCAGTACTGAAATGGACAAGAATAATCTCAAGATCCCGACAAATCAGGGCTAAATCTCTGACCGCTGTAGAATTAACTAAAAATGATTTTTGAGGATTGTCTTCACACTCATCAACTCGATGGTAAGCAGATGTATTTATCAATATTTCAGGTTTCAATTGTTCGATTTGAGCTCTTATTTCCTTGGGTTTGGTAACATCAAAATCAGGATAATAAAGAGGTAGGAGTTCCTTTTTATCCAAAACTTTTACAAGATCAGATCCAAGTTGTCCATCTGCTCCGATAATAGCAATTTTCATTTTAACTTTTTATTTAACTTTAGAAGAATTGATAATTTTTCTAAAAACTAAAGCCTCTTTTATAAAAAGAAAGCCAGGATTTTCATCCTGGCTATTCTTTTTGACTTATTAAATTTAGTTTTGGCCTAAAAAATAACTCTGAAGCCAAGCATAAATTTGTGATGATGTGAGAAACTGCGATCTTTTCCTACTGGTGCTCTAAGCTCAAAGAAAACAGAGCCCACACTGGAATAATTGTTAAAAACATCGTAGCCAACGTTACTGATTATTTCAGCATCAGAATTCCTGTTTGATTTAACCTTGGTAGTAAAGCCGGCTCCAGCTCCCAAATACGCGGGTCCTGAATGCAGATTGAACATCATATTGGCCATAAAAATTGATTTCCAGGGGTCACCTTTGAGGGCCAAACCACCGCCCCCTGAAATGACAAAATCCAGAGTATCAGGTACAAGCTTGTAAAGTAAACCAAGGCGCGCCGCTAAATATGAACCGTGACTTCCTCGAGCGAAGAATGGTCCACCTTCGGCCAGAACAAAGAATCTCTTTTGAGTTACTTCTAAGTCTAGTCTAGCTGGCTGGGAAACAGCCCCAAAGTCATCGGTGACAATGGCTGTAATTGTATAAACATCAGGAGCTGAGAAGATTTTCTCCCAAGTAAATGGCTTTTCTGAATCTGAAAATCTATCTACTGTTTTTCCTTGAGGATCTGTTATCTCAAAATCAGCCTTAACCACTTCCCCATCAGGATCGGTCGAATCAGAAGCATCGAAAGTTATTGGTCTACCCACATAATCCTTACAAGGCAAACAAGAAGTCCAAAGTTTACAAGTTGGAGGGAAATTAATGTATGTTTTTGCCTCACAAGGATTTGTTGAAGGTTTGCCTTTGGGATTAAGAGCCTTTCCTTTAAAAATATATTCGCCAGGCTTATCGAATTTGGTTTGCCATTTGGCTGCCTCTGGAGTAAGGGCCTTAGATGCAACTTTTGTTCCATCCGGCCCATAAATTTCAACTTCCATCGACTGAGCATGCTGCGATCCGCTCATATCAATAGAAATAGGATCATTTATATTGGCCTTGGCTGGGGCAACTTTTAAGTCACAGACTGCTTCAGGAATAATCTCTTCTACTTTTCTTAAAGAAATATTGCCGCAAGGTTTAGGCATAATAAATTCATAATGTTTAAAACCCCTAACAACTGTAAATGAAAAAACCGGCAATGGTTCTTTTCCCGCCCATTCAAGGTCTTCGACAACTTTCACTTTTCCCCGCGAACGGAAAAGCATCCACATTAACTTATCTCCGACAGCCAACTCTTTCTCTTCAAAGGAAGCAGCTTTTATCTGTTCAATGAAAGGAAGAAATAAATCTCCGTACCCGGCCAAATCAAAACCGTATTTTATATCCCCGGTATATTTATCAAGGACTGTCTTCATTACTTCTGCTGTTGGTATTTGTCCTTTAATTCTAACTAAAGTGTAGCGCCCGATTCTTTTTAATTTCTTTGTTTCAGCTAAAGAACTCAAACAGAAAATAACAAGAACAGCGATTACTAAAAAAGCAATTTTTTTATTTCTCATCTAAGCCTCCTTCCAGCTAAAAAAAAGTAAATATTAAATTTACAATTCATAATAAATTAAATACAAATAAATTCTTTTGTCAAGGAAAAAAAGATGTTTGTAAGATGCTTCCAGTTTTTAAAGAGAAAGAAAACCGTTAACAAT